>JAESGP010000021.1_pt1 | contig 301069 bp, 249 predicted proteins | sample 9269741 | NCBI WGS metagenome assembly JAESGP01 (sample SAMN15720684, study PRJNA650882) | algae metagenome | isolation source: Desmonostoc vinosum HA7617-LM4 and co-occurring heterotrophs from cave wall | place: USA: Waikapalae cave, Hawaii | collected 2011-05-27 | reverse complement strand
CAAATGTTTGATGGAACGAAGTTTGAAGTACTTTAATTATATCTTTCCTCCTTCCGACTTCTGCCTTCTGCCCTCTGCCTTCTGCCTTACCCCAACCTAGATCACCAAAAGTTGCCAAGACCCTTAAATACGGCAAAGATAGCCGTGAGTATGAGATGGCAGGTGGTGTTCGCAAAAGTGAACGTATCCGCAGAAGCACAGCAACTCGCTTGAAGGCTGTGGCACAACAAGCATCAAGTGAAGGTGTTCAAACCGCTTAATTTTATCTGTGGTTTGAAGCAAAGACGCGCAGTAGAGACGCACCATGGTGTGTCTCTACTTGAGAACGGCGGCGGCGTCTATATTCCTGTAATTCTCGGTGACGACATGAACCTGCTATGGTGTAATCGGTGCCGATACTAAGTCCTTGTATACCATTCGATACGGGTTTGAATTTCCAGTTTTGCGCTTGTCTTAAAGTTTCTGCATCCAAGTCGCTGTTTCCGCTAGAACGAACAATGCGGGTATTGATTACATTACCCTGTGCATCAGTATCAACGGCTATTTCTACTCTCCCCTCTATGCCTCGTCGCCTTGCTGATGCTGGATACTGGGTATTGCAATTGCGGCAAACTGCACGACTATGATTAGAGGTGTTAATTTTTGGCGGTGTTGCTGTTGGGTTTGCGGTTCTATTGCTATTGCCAGTACCAGTGCCAGTTCCTGAATTGGGACTAACTATAGAGTCGGAACCACTGATGTTACTCTGGCTTGTTTGAGAATTTCTGTTTCTTCTCAAACACTGAATCAATTTTTGATTGGGAGATTCTCCAGTCTGGGGTGGGGAAGAATTTATTGGATTTGGTTTAAGTTGTTTAACTTGCTCAGGTTTTTTAGTTGTTTTTGGCGCTTGAGTCAAAAAATTGCCTGTATCTGATAACGCTGTTGCAGTATGCAAAATTGGTGAACCAATCATACTGTAAGCCACAATACAACTGACAGCAATACTAGAAAAGCTCATAGTTGATGCCACCTAACTATACAGTGCAAGTTGCTAGTTAAGTAATATTGTACCTATGTTCACCAACTTATCTGCGTAAACTGCGGGGGTCGAGAGCATCTCTGAGTCCGTCACCAAGTAAATTAAATGCTAGGACTGTGAGAATAATTAGTGTTGCTGGTGGCCAAATTAGCCAAGGTTGCAGTACCAAAATCGAAGCATTGGTTGCCAAAGAAAGCATATTACCCCATGAGGGGTCTGGTTGTTGAATTCCCAAACCAATAAGACTAAGTATTGCTTCCGCAGCAATAAAGCTGGGTATTGCCAAAGTGGCAGAGATAACTATATAAGTGGCAGTTTGGGGTAAAACGTGGCGGATGATAATATAAATGGGATTTCCACCCATTGCTTGTGCTGCTTGCACAAATTCTCGTTCTTTAATTGAGAGTACTTGTCCACGAATGACGCGTGCTAAACCAGCCCAGCTAATCACTGAAGTAATGACGATAATCAGCACAAAGCGCTGAGTATTGCTTAACTTATACTCTGATAATACTGCCGCCAAGGTAACTAATAAATAGATGCTAGGGAAAATCATTAGCACTTCTGCCAAGCGCATAATGGTGGTATCAATCATGCCACCGAAATAACCAGAAATTCCGCCTACCAATAGACCAAGGGGATAGGTAATGATAATGCCAAAAATCCCGATAAACATACTTATGCGACCACCATGCAGCAGGCGAGTGAATTGGTCGCGGGCTTGGTCATCAGTACCCAATAGGTTAAATCTTACTCCATTTGTCGTGCTAAATAAGTGCCAATTTAAGGGGATACCAGGAATAATTGTGACTTCATTCCATTTGGGGGGTAGTGGCAAACTTAGCCGGAATAAGCGATATTCTGAGCCAGAGACAAACAAACGTAAAGGTGAGGGTTTAGTGTAGTCTACTACTATTTGGCGATCGCCTGTTTCTAGGTTTGTGTCTCCCTGAGTCGTGGGATAAATATAAGGCCAGGTTAATTTTCCTGATTGAGAAATCCAATGTATTTGAGTTGGTGGCAGTAGTGAACCACCAGGCTGTCGTTCTAAAGGGTTGTAAGGGGCGATAAAATCAGCCGCAATTACTGCCACATAAAATACTGTCAGCACAATTATGCCAAACTGCGCTAAAGGATTTTTCTTAAGTCGTTGCCACCAGGTCATAGTTTATCAGTTATTCAGTTATCAGTTACTTGTACTGTTGACTGAATTATATCTAAGCATGTAATTGCTCAATTAAATAACGCTGTTCTGATTGTTGTTTTTCGTGTTCCACAACAAACACATTTGAGTAAAGATTGGCGAGAATTTGTTTGCCTTGCTGTGTAAGAGAGAGGTAATGCAGTCCATCTGTGATGTATGGGTAGACTCCATTCCAGTAAAATTTGGCGTAGTTATTGCGTAAATCGGCGGGGGTTTGATATCCCAAAACTTTATTCATTCCAGTTTCTTCAAACTCATAGAATAAAGAAGTGATTTTTTTTAAGTAGCGTGGGTCACTGAGTTGCCCGATTAAATCGGCAGCCCTCACCAAACCTGCAAAGCACTTTGTTTCTTGATGATCTTCTGCTGTTGGTACGGGAAAGCGAGTTAATTCAATATTGCTTTTGATGACTTCAGAGTCTATTAACTTGTGACCGCCAAAACGCTCATCAATAAATAGTTTGGCTCTATCAACATGATACGGTGTCAGGCTGGCATCAGAAGCACCAGGAGGTAAGGAAATCATTCTGTCATTTTTACCTGTAGCATAAAGGTCTTCTGTTTCTCGGTCTTGTCGACAAACTCCTTTGACGTAGCCGATATCATGACATACTAAAGAAATAATAAAATGCAGCCAGTCTTCGCTGGAAACACCACCTTCTCTGATGTGTTTGCCACGTAAAATTTCTTGCCCAACTAGGGTGACTAAAACAGAGTGTTCGACATTGTGATATAAGGCGTCGCTGTTGGCAATGTTTTCTAAAGCCATGTTACCAGCCCAAGCAATGATGTCTTGATAGTCATGTTTTAGGCAGCCGTAGGTACGACGATAGCCATCTCGAATTTGCTTGACAAAGGCATCTATTAAAATTTCAGTGGCATTGAACATATCTGGTTACTCAGGTAGATAGTAATTATTATGGTAAATTTAAGGGTTTTTGCCTGCGGCAACGTCTTCGACTGAGAAATGTCTTTAATTTTAAATTTTGAGTTGTACCTTTGTGCGCTAGAAGCGCAGCTTGAATTTTGGCAGTGCAGGTTACTCTTTTTTAACTCAGGCATAGGGTTGGATGCTAGCTATCTGTGTACTTAAGATTGCACAACGTAGGTTATGACTTTCTTAAATCTGATTAGCTTCAGAATAATTACGGAGAGCGGAAGTCGAATCTAAAGCTAGTATGACAAGAGAAGTTAAGGAGCTTTACTGTAGTTGGATATAGATGTGCATTGTTTTGTTCAGTTTTTCACTTTTACTGTTAGTTGACATTGTTCTAAATACATTGGGTGTATTACTTAGAGAGAGTCAACAAAGATACAAGCAACATGTATAAAAAATACATTATTTCAGGCAAAGATTAAGTATAATTTACCCTAGTAAAGATTCTGAACAATAATATAGTTTTTGTAATTTTACATACCATTTTTTAGTAAGGTACGGTTATCAATCGAGAAATCATCGTCATTTGAGAACGGGGAACAGGAAAGAAGGAAGTTAGAAGTGTACAAGAGTCCTATAGTTTGATAGCGAGTAAGTGGAGGTGTGTCTGTGGGTGATGAGAGTTTTTTAGAAGTCGATGTCAAAGAAGCTTTGATAGATGAAGATAGTAGCTTTCAACAAGTAAAGACAAATAAAAGGCAAACTACTCCTTGGTTAAAACCATTGATGTTGGGTGCTGGTTTGGGAATAGCGATCGCTTTTAGCGGCATGGGTATATTAAGTCATCATTCCACTCGCCAGGAAAGTGCAGTTGCCAATAAGTCGGCTAAAAATATTACACCAATGATGACAGTAACTGTTGCCGCCGTGGAAACTGCCCGTGTGACTCGTACCCTCAATAGTACAGGAACTGTTACAGCACGAGATTTGATTCCAGTTTTACCGCAAACCAACGGCTTACAAATCAAAAAAATCCCCAATGACATCAAAGAGGGAGTATTTGTTAAGCAAGATCAAGTGCTAGCAGTATTGGATGATTCGGTATTGCAAGCCCAAATTAGCCAAGCCAAGGCAGATGTAGAATCCAAACAAGCAGATGTGGAATCCAAGCAAGCGGATTTGGCATCCAAGCAGGCAACAGTCACATCAAATCAAGCGATCGTCCAGCAAAAACAAGCAGATTTAGCCCAAGCCAAAGCCAAACTAGAAGAAGCACAAAAGAATTTTCAGCGTTATCAAAAACTGGCGACTGCGGGGGCAATTACTCAACAAGAACTTGATACTCGTGAATACACAGTCAAAACTGCCACAGAAGCAGTGAAACTAGCCCAAGAAAATGTCCGTAGTGCCAAGGCGAATGTGACTAGCGCTCAAGCAAATATCAACAATGCCAAAGCCGCGATTAATAAAGCCAAAGCAGATGTCCGCAGTAGTGTAGCCAAAGTGCAGCAGCTGCAAATGCAACTGCAACAAACTATAGTCCGCGCACCGGTTGCTGGAGTGATTGCCGAGAAACTCGCAAGAGTTGGTGATGTGACTGGTATACCGCCCCAAACTCAGGTTGGGAATGTCGTTGGTGGTACACAAAAGTTATTTTCGATTATTCGAGATAGCAAACTAGAACTGCAAGCCGAAGTACCGGAAATGCAATTACCACAGGTAAAACTTGGTGCATCTGTGCAAATTACCTCTGATGTTGATAGTCGGGTGCGCTTGCAGGGGCGAGTCAGAGATATACAACCGTTGGTAAATGACCAAAGGCGTGAAGCAACAGTCAAAATTGACTTACCATCAACAACCCCACTCAAGCCAGGAATGTTTGCCCGTGCTGCCATTACCACTAATACAGCAATGGGCATAACGGTACCACAAAAAGCAGTGCAATACCAACCAGATGGCAGCAGAATTGTATTCATCCTATCTGATGAAGATATTGTCCGTGCCCAGAAAATAGAAGTAGGTGAACCTGTTGATAGCGACAGAGTAGAAATCAAAAGTGGATTGCAGCCAATCGCTACAGGTTTACGTGTAGTAGTTAGCGGTGCAGGTTATCTCAAAGATGGCGACAAAGTGCGAGTGGGTGGAGGGTGGGGGGATGAGGGGGACGCGGAGACGCAAAGATGAGGGGGACGCGGGGACGTGGGGACGCGGGGACGCGGAGAATAATTAATGACTAATGACAAATGACAATTCCCAATTTCCCACTCCCCACTCCCTACTCCCCACTCCCTACCTTTCAAGGGTAGGTTTTTCATATTCAGTCTGAAAAAGCCTATTTTTCCGTTCCGAAATCTTTCTCCGCGTCCCCCTGTCCCCGCGTCTCCGCGTCAACCAAAACGCAACGCGAAATCTAAAAAACCTACCCATAAGAGCTACTCCCTACTCCCCATTCACAATTACGAATTACGAATTAAACAATGTCTTTCAACATCTCGGCTTGGTCGATTAAAAAACCTGTTCCTGCCATAGTTTTGTTTTTAATTTTGACGGTGGTTGGTTGGTTTTCTTTTATGTCTTTAGGAATCGATACCAACCCCAATATTGATGTACCAGCGGTTACGGTAACTGTGACTCAACCAGGGGCGGGGCCGGCAGAGTTGGAATCTCAAGTTACTAAAAAAATTGAGGATGCTGTTGCTGGGTTAGGTAATATTGATAATATGGTTTCAACGGTAACTGATGGCAGTTCCAAAACTACAATTAATTTTATTTTAGGAACTAATAGCGATCGCGCTACAAATGATGTCCGCAATGCGATCGCGCAAATTCGCCAAAACTTACCCCAAGATATTAATGATCCCATTGTCCAACGTCTAGATTTTGCTGGTGGTGCGGTAATTACATATGCTGTAAAATCTGACCGCCGTTCTGTAGAAGAGTTAAGCAATCTTGTAGACCAAACTATTAGTCGGGCTTTATTAGCTGTTCCCGGTGTAGCGCAAATTAAGCGTGTGGGTGGAGTAAACAGGGAAATTCGCATCAATCTTGAACCAGACCGCTTACAATCTCTGGGTATTACTGCTACTCAAGTCAACGATCAAATCCGCGCTTTAAATATTAACTTGCCTGGGGGACGCGCTGAAGTTGGCGGTAGTGAACAAAGTATCCGCACCCTTGGCAGTGCTACGAGTGTAGATATGTTGCAAACTTACGAAATCCTCCTCCCTAAAGGCGGTTCTGTGCCCTTAGCTAGCTTGGGAACTGTAGAGGATAAGTTTGCTGATATCCGCCAAGCTGCCCGGATGAATAATAAACCTGTGGTAGCTTTTCAGGTGTTGCGGAGTACAGGCAGTGTTTTAGTGACGGTGGAAGAAGGAGTTAAAACCGCAGTGCAAAAACTGCAAAAAACACTCCCTCCAGATGTCAAGCTGGATTTAATTTTTACTAGAGCGAATATTGTCCGTCAAACTTATGCCAGCACTATTGATGAATTGATTCAAGCTTCAGTGTTGGCAGTGATTGTGATTCTACTATTTTTACGAGACTGGCGAGCGACATTAATTACTGCTGTGGCATTACCTCTATCGATGATTCCTACCTTTGCAGTCCAGCAAGCACTGGGTTATACCCTTAACAATATGACTTTACTGGCATTAGCGTTGGCGGTGGGTAACTTGGTAGATGATGCCGTTGTGGAAATCGAAAACATGGAACGGCACATGGCCATGGGGAAGTCAGCGAGGAAGGCGGCTTTTGACTCTTCTGACGAAGTGGGATTAGCTGTGATTGCCAGTGCAGCCACGATTATTGCGGTGTTTCTCCCCGTTGCTTTTATGGGTGGTGTCCCTGGGCAATTTTTCCAACCATTCGGCGTGACTGTTGCGGTTTCCACAATTTTTTCTACTCTCGTCGCGCGAATGATTACGCCGATGATGGGTGCGTATCTCCTCAAGGATAAAGAGTATCGCCAGCCTAGCGCGATCGCGGCAACGACAAGATTAAAAAAAGTCCTCAGTCTCAAAACCAATATTGAATATGCTAAATTTCGGCGGTCTCGCTGGCAACCATATAAATCTCTCCTCCAATGGGCGTTACGTCATCGATTAACCACAATAGCAATTGCGATCGCTTTTTTCCTCACCAGTTTGATGTTGGTTCCCTTAATTCCCAAGGGTTTAATTGATGATGGTGACTTTGGTATTTCTAACGTTTCTATTGAAGTACCCCCTGGTTCCACCTTGGCAGACGTCAACAAGGTAGTGACACAAGCAACTGATATTCTCCAACAAAACCCAGCAGTTGCGAGTGTGTTTGCCACTGAAGAAATCAACTCTGCGACTCTTGCAGTCAATCTCCAACCCAAAAAATCACGAATATCTCAACAACAGTTTCAAGAACAAGTACGTCCCTTGTTAGCACAAATCCCAGGGGCGAGAATCAGTTTTCAGAGTCAATCACCAGGCGACAGCCGCAAGAGTTTATCGATTGTGCTGAGGAGTGAAAATCCCCAAGCTTTGACTCAAACTGCCGATGCCCTAGAAAAACAGATGTGGGCTATACCTGGGTTGGTAGAAGTTGCTTCCACTGCCAGTTTAGTTAAACCAGAAATCTTGGTTATTCCCAACCCCCAACGGGCAGCAGATTTGAGTGTCACAGTGCAAGCGATCGCGCGAACTGCTTCATTAGCTACTATTGGTGACAATGACGCCAACTTAGCCAAATATAATTTAAGCGATCGGCAAATCCCGATACGCGTGCAAATCGATCCCCAAGCCCGTACTGACATCAACACCATCAGGAATCTGCAAGTCCCCAGTCAAAATGGTAGCTTGATTCCCCTGATAGCAGTTGCAGACATCCGTTTTGGCAGTGGCCCCGCTACCATCAACCGTTATGATCGCGCCCGTCAAGTTGCTGTAGAAGCTAACTTACAGGGTATCTCTTTGGGAGAGGCGCTACAAGCCGTTAACAAATCACCTGCAATTCAAAACTTGCCACCGGGAGTAGTACAGCAACCTTCTGGCAGTGCCAAAATTATGCAGGATATTTTCAGTCGCTTTGGTGCTGCACTGGGATTAGCAATCATGTGTATCTATGCAATTCTAGTGTTGCTTTACAATAACTTCCTACATCCGTTATCAATCATGGCAGCCTTACCTTTTTGTTTGGGTGGCGCACTCATAGCTTTAATGGTTGCTCAAAAACCTTTAGGACTTTATGCCCTCATCGGTATTGTATTGCTCTTAGGGATTGTCACCAAAAACTCAATTTTGTTGGTTGACTATACCATCATCAACATGCAGGAAGGTAAAACCCAACGTCAGGCATTGATAGAAGCTGGTGTTTCCCGCCTACGTCCCATCATCATGACTTCCTTAGCAACAATCGCTGGCACCTTCCCTCTAGCATTGGGAATAGGTGCCGGTTCCGAAGTTCGTCAACCAATGGGAATTGTGATTATGGGTGGTTTCACAACCTCCACCCTCTTGACCCTACTAGTAGTACCAGTCATCTTTAGTTATATTGATAACTTCCAACACTGGCTCGTAGATATGCTAAGTTATGGCTTGGCTAAGAAACCATCCCACCACTCTGCTGATATCAGTCTGCCATCTACCGACGAAAAACCCGCTTCGTAGAAGAAACTGGGGGCAAGGGGCAAATGTAGGTTTTTAATATTTTGCGTTTTGAGCGACGCGGGGACGCGGAGACAGGGAGACACGGAGAAAGATTTTGGAACGATAAATTGTGATATAATGTAAAGCCATAATTTGCGGGTGTAGTTCAGTGGTAGAACGCTACCTTCCCAAGGTCGATGTCGTGGGTTCGAGTCCCATCACCCGCTTTTAGCACTTTTAAGGGACTGGGGACTGGAGATTAGGTAAGCAGCGGCAAAATTATGGTAACAGAGTTTGTACTGAGCGTAGTCGAAGTGCGTTGCCGAAGCATGTCTGAGGCTTTAAACCCTCCCACATTTCAAAATGTTTTCCCAGTCCCCAATCCCCAGTCCCCAGAAACAGACCATTTAATGTTGAAGACAAGGATGCTGAGCGCATGACTACCAAACCTAAGATTTTCATTGATGGGGAATCAGGAACTACAGGTTTACAAATTTACTCACGACTAAACCAACGTGATGACATTGAATTAGTTCAAATTGATCCATCCAAGCGTAAAGATACAACTGAGCGAGCAAAACTGATCAATGCTGTTGACTTGGTAATTCTCTGCTTACCTGATGACGCTGCCCGTGAAGCCGTCAGCTTAGTCAGCAGTACCAAAGTGAAAATCCTCGATGCTAGTACTGCTTATCGAACAGCTCAAGGCTGGGTATATGGCTTACCTGAAATGCATCCAGGGCAGCGAGAGAAAATTGCTAGTGCCCAATTTGTTAGCAATCCCGGCTGTTATCCTACAGGTTTTTTAATTTCCATACTGCCCTTAATGGCCAAAGATCTCCTACCTCAAAACTTTCCTGTTACTGTGAATGCAGTCTCCGGTTACTCTGGTGGTGGTAAAGCTCTCATCCAAAAATACGATCGCTTCCACCAACAGCAAACAGAAGTAACATCGCTGCATCCTTACGGCATTTACGGCTTACAGTTTGGACATAAGCACGTCAAAGAGATGCATCAGTATTCCGGTTTAACATCACCACCGCTTTTCGTACCAGCAGTAGGGGATTTTGAACAAGGAATGTTAGTACAAATTCCTTTACCCCTGTGGACATTAGATAATCCGCCATCAGGTGAGGTAATCTATAGTGCGATCGCTGACTATTATCAAGGTGAAAAATTTGTGCAAGTTGCTCCCTTCAAATATCCCAGTGTGCTGCGAGATGGAACCTTCCTAGACGCGATGACAGTCAACGGCACCAATCTTGTTCAAGTTTGCGTATTCGCCAACGACACCACCCACGAAGCGCTGCTAGTCGCTCAACTCGACAACCTGGGTAAAGGCGCATCAGGAGCCGCTGTACAAAACCTCAACATTATGCTGGGTTTTCCAGAAGAATTAGGACTGTAGCATTTGTCTAGGGATTGGGGATTGGGGACTGGGGATTAGAGATTGGGGATTGGGGATTGGGTGTTTCTCCTTCTGCCTCCCTCATCCCCCGGTGATATCATGTCCGGCTAATCACTTATCATAAAAATTTCTCCCTTGTCCCCCTTCGGGTGACGCTCGCAAGCTCGCTCTAAGCGAAGTTATGCCGCAGGCTTTACGCTGCGCTAACGCAATCGCCTGCGGAGGGAAACCCTCCTTTACTCGCTGTCTCACCGCGTCTCCCTATCTCCGCGTCAGCCAAATCATAAGTCTTTAAACCGACATGATATGACTGAGCGAAGTCGAAGTGCATCCCCTTAAGAAGCAGACTGCAACTGTTCTAATCTTGCCAGTACCTCTGTACTGTGAATATTGGGGTTGACTTTTACAAAAGTCTCACGCAAAACACCTTGGGGATCAATGATGAAGCTGTGACGCATAGATACAAAACCAATCCAAGAACCGTAAGCTTTACTCACCGAACCATCAGTATCAGCCAACAGTGGAAATTTTAACCCTTCTGAATCACAAAACTTGGCGTGAGAATCAATATCATCAGCACTCACACCAATTATTTGAGCATCTTTTTCTACATACTTAGGTAAGTCTTGCTGAAAACGACGGGCTTCGATAGTACAACCGGCGGTAAAATCTTTGGGATAAAAATACAGAACTACCCACTTACCACGCAAGTCAGAGAGGGAAATTTTGCCATCGCCTGTGTTGGTTGACAAAGTAAACTCTGGCGCAGGTTGATTCATCGCTGGGAGTTTACCCCCAAGAGCATCAGCAGTAGGAGTAAAATTCAACCAACCAAGGATAGCAAAACAACTGACAAATAATATGTTTAAAAAAGTACGACGGGAAATCATTGTGCAAACCAGAACCGTAAATTTAACATAAGTTTACAATTCTTTGTGACTAATTAGTTGTAGGAACGCACTTTTGAAGCGTCTCTACAGAGATTCGGTTGGTGTATCTATACTTTCGATGTATTGGCTATCTAAAAGAAAGGCTCCTTTAGCAAACCGAATTCCCCAATATCCGCCGGGACGACGGTCAATAACTATACCTTCTTCACCAAGCCGAATTACATCGGGAGGGCGCAGCATGGGCATAGGTTCAGCAGTTTTAACGTAGGGTGGTAGCATCACAACACGGACTTTACTACCAATAGCGAATTCTTTTGACATTTTGAGAGATTGGGGAATGAGGGAGTAAAAAGCTGGAGGAGCAGGGGAGGCTGGGGAAGCAAGAAATAATTACGAATTACGAATTACGAATTACACTACAAAGGATTGTAAAGTAAATAAAAGTACAATCCATTTTCTTGCCATGTTGTGCCTTTGGAATCGATGGGTACTAAGGGGATACCCCAATCAAGACGAACGGTAAAGCGATCGCCTTGTGTCCAGCGTAAACCCAAACCAACGGAGGCGATGGTATTAAATTTGAGATTTTCTCGATTTGAACTGTTCCAGCCTATACCGAAATCGGCAAAGGGGACTATCTGTAATATGCCATCTGTTTCGGGTAGGCGGAGAATTGGTACTTGCACCTCAGCAGAGGCGAAAGTGCCATTATCTGTGAGGTTAAAATCTTGACGATAACCCCGAACACTATCCTGTCCCCCAATACCAAATTGCTCTAAAGGCACAATTTCTGTAGTTGTTAATTGCGTATTTACACGCATTAAAAGTAAGGTTGCAGGAGCTATGAGGCGTGCCCATTGGGCTTGTCCTTGCCAAGAGAAAAATCGACTATCTGGAGCATTTTTATTAATTGTGGCATCGAATGCACCCAGACCCAGGTTAAATTGGGAACGTAGGGCGATGACTTCGCGGCTACTGCGGGATGTCCATTCTTGAAAAAATCGTAGCGCGGATACTTTGGTGCGTCCCTGTTCATCAGCGCCTAATGAGGGGAAAGCTATGCGCTCAAAGTTAATGTAAGTGGCTTCACTTTCCCGACGGGAGGCTGTCAAACCCAAGACAAATTCTTGTGTCGGAGTTTGGATTACGGGTTGGCGAAATGTCAATTCATAATAACGAGACGATGACTCGATATCTAAGATATTGAAAGGCTCTTCAATGACATTGCTGGATGTGGTGCCATAGTTAAAGCTGAGTGTGCCATTGCGAGGGTTGAGAGGCAATGTGTAACCAACATCGAAGGAATTGCTACCGTCGGTGTTGGTATAGCCTAAACTCAGACCATCCCCTAGTCCGAGAAAGTTGGCTTCATTTAATTGTAATCGGCGGCGGAAACTGCCAACACTAGGCGATCGCCCGTTATCCAAAACTACTTGCGCGTTAAAGGTGTTGGCTTCGTTCACAGCCACTTGTAGCACACTTGCACCAGGACGCGATCCCGCTGAGAGTTCAGCGGACAAATTTTTGATCAAAGGATTGAGTTGTAGAAGTTGGAGTGACTCTAACAGACGTTGGCGATTGAGAGGTGGTGATGTGGCGATTTCTAGGCGGCTACGCACATAATTAGAGTTGAGTCGCTGAGTGCCTGTAATTTGGATGTCTTCTAATTTTCCTTCCAGTACTTGAATTTTGACAACACCTGACTGAATAGTCTGAAGTGGAATGTAAGCACCAGAAGTAATGTAACCATTATTAATATATAGTTCAGTAATTTTAGAGCGAGCTTGATATACTTGGGCAAGTGTTATGGGTCGTTTGGTAAATTCAGCTGTAGCTTGGGTTAACTCTGCTGGAGAGAAGACTGTACTACCGATAACTTCAAACCTTTCTACAATGATGGTTTGCGGAACCTTACCAGGTAATGATTCTTCAGGTGTAGAACTGGGAATAGAGGGTGGTAATAGTTCTGCTGGTGGGGGAAGTGGCTGTGGTAGTTGGGGTGAAGGTGATGGCGAAGGCTGCGGTGGCTGGACATCCTGCGGCGGCGGAAATTGTTGAGCAAAGGTAGAGTTTGGAGTTTGTGCTTTGAGGGGTCGAGAATTTGTGCAGCTAAGCATGACAAATACGCTCAGCTGTAACCAAGACGCTGCCAGCTTGATCAGATATTTATCGAACATGATCAGTAGGTCAATGCTATGTAGCCATGAGAGTTGAGATTTGGCAGTATCAGATTAACAATACCAAATAGTGTGGCCTGTTTTTTAGACTTGTCTTTAATAATGGCGATCGCGCAAATTTAGATAACACAGTGCGTTAGGCTAAAGCCATAACACACCCTACTTAAGATTTACTGTTCCCTACCCCGAAGGGGTTTGTTGAGCAAGATTGCGTTCTATTTGCTCAATCGCAGAAAGCCAAACATCATATCCTTCTTGAGACAGATGTAATCCATCTGTGGTCAACTCTAAACGCAAATTGCCTTGAAAATCTATAAACCAATTGTGGATGTTGAGATAATTAGCTCCTTCTTGTTTAGCAATCAGAGCTAATTGTGTATTGAGGTGACGAATCCGGCTATTAGAGATTGTTGGTAGGCGAGTAGGTAAGATTGATTGCAGAATTATCTGAGCTTTGGGATGAGTTTGCCGGAGGTTGCGAAGAATCCGGCGGTGATTACGCGCAATGGCTTGGTCGCTCGCACCTTTGCGGATGTCGTTAATTCCAGCCATCACGTAAATAGCGTCTGGTCGCGTTGCGGAAAATGCCCCTAGTCTTTTGAAAACGCCGTTGGAAGTGTCTCCCGATATCCCCTGATTGAGCCATAATTTCCCAGCAGGTAGTTTTTCTCTGGGGAACCACATGCTTAAAGAATCACCAACCAGAATGCTTAAATGATTTTTACCTTGGCCTTGGGTAATCGCTTTGGCTTCTAAAGCTAATAAACTTTTCCAATCTTCATAGGTGAGTTGCGGTTTTTTGGCTGACTCCGTTAACGATTGTGCCTCACCATCGGTACGTGTATAACTTTGGCCTGTTTTTAGGGCTGCCAATCTTTGGTAATAAAGTTGATAGCCAGAGATCAAAGGAAGATTGACCGGTTGGGTGCTGGGGTTAAGTGACGACTCGGTTAGTTCTGGCGCTCCCTGATGGCTGTATTGTGGTGAAGTGGTGTCAGCGCTGGGGACGTTTTTGGGATCTGGTTTTGGCTGCGAACCTTCTGAGGGTTGCACTGCCTGACTGCTCAACTTGGGAAAGAAGATATTGAAGCGAGGAACAATTTTTTGGCTGATTGGTGGCTGCGAATCTCGTCTGGAATTCCACAGATATCTAGAATTTTCTGGCAAGATAATCGACAGCTGCGGAAGAGCCGATGCTGGTATTGCCAATCCTGTTAACAAGCCTGCTGCCAACAGATAATGGTACCTCATCGTTTTGCCTCTCCTCTAATCACTGCTTTTCCCTATGACAGCATTTGCTGGCTGTATTCAGGAAAAAATTTACTATGGTTAAGTTCTTATTCTCATTTACTCTGTGTAGTTCTGTAAAGCGGGTTCACAAGATTATATTTGACAATTCACAATCTCTTTAAAGCTTGTGTTTACGGATAGCAAATAAGTATTATTTGTCAGGATATTTTTACTCTAAATACTGATTGACATCAGCCTTAAACTTGGGGACTTTTTACCTTGAATATTGCTAACATAGTAAATGTTTATCAATTTCAAAGTTTTGTGGTGATTGCCCTTATGTTGCAGAGGTGAGGGGCGATCGCTTTGTGATATTCTCATCTTCTAATTAAGGGATGCGATCGCATCATTGTGTCAAGCATGGGATTAGTCAGATTAAAAATCCGAGAACTAGCACAAGAAAAAGGATGGACGCTCAAGGAAGTTTCTGACCGTTCTGGAGTAATTTACAGTACAGTAAGAAGCTATGCCCGCCGTTCGGGAATGACAACAGTTGATTTCACTGCTATTCACAAGTTAGCGCGTACTTTTGATGTGATGATTGAAGATTTGGTAGAAATTGTTGAGGAATAGGCGAACACTGTTCAAAACACATACATAATACGACCTCATGCCATGAATCAGCAAGTATAGCTAATGAAAGGGAACAGGGAAAAATCAGCCCCCCACAAGGATGAGTCACTGCGCTGGGGTTCCCCCGTTGTAGCAAGTGGCGTTGGGGTTTCTACCTACCTTTGGAAACAAATATTATTTCGCCCACAAAGGGTGAAGCTTTGAATCTTTAATTTTTTCGTGAAAAAAGGCATAAATCGCGCAAAGCGACTCATGAAATAATTTATTAACTTGGATCTATTGTGTCAGAAAATACAAAGATACAGACATAGTTTTAATATCAAAACTATTTCCTTAAGGTACATAGTTGAAAATCTATGTTTAAATAAGTAACTGTATGTTTAAGCACATTTATGTCAAGTTGTATTTATCTAGAAGAACCTGTTTGGAAGTGCTAATATTTAGGCTAAGTCATTAGTATCTCTTGATTATTTTGTGGCTAGAGCTAGTACAGCGATTGGTGTCAGTCCAGTTATTAAGGAGATTGTGCAAAAACAGGCACATTCTACGCGTTTAACTCTGAAAGAGGTTATTCTCATGGGAATGTTAGCGATTGATAAGTTAGATGATGAAAGCCGCCAAGAGTTAGCAAATCAAGTTCACCAGATGCAGGTAAGTGGTGAAATATGAATTTGCTGACAAAACTTGAAAGTCAAAAGTAAAATTGACTTTTGACTATTAACCAAATCGATAACAACTTCCCTTAACGTAATCCTCATTAATTTCAAAAGATATCCATTGGCGTTGCAAATTTTCGGCAACAAATCCAGTGGTATTAGAACCTGCAAATGGATCTAATACTATATCTCCTTCATCAGTTAAAAATTTGATAAAAAACTCAGCAAACCCTTGAGGAAAACGTGCTGGATGAGGTTTAATTCCTGCTGCTTGACAGCGACGTAAATATGCACTGTTAGACTCTGTGTTGGCAATTTCTAGTAAGTTTGGCGGAATTGCACCCTGGTTATCTTTTTGAAATTTATCAGAAATATCATGTCCACTAGGACGTACTTTCGCCTTATAGCCATTTTTAAGCAATTGCTTCATACTTTGGCTATAAGGCTTTAAAACTTTTCTATTGTCTGCTTTAGGGTTTGGTGTTTTAGATAACCACCAAACTACATTTACCGAATCTTTTACACGAATTCGCCTGATTGTCACCCACTCAGCAGGGGTAGGTAATCGAGATGGATTGTAATGATAGAATTCTTGAGCGAGAAAAAAGCCGACTTCTTTACATAATCTAACTAACAGTTCATATTGATAAATACTGCGTACAGGATTACCAGGAAGGTAAGCACCGCCTAAATCTAGAACAAATGAACCGTTATCTGTCAAGACTCTTTTAAATTCCTCAGCAAAAGGTAAAAACCACTCGATATATTTTTCGGCGCTTTCATTACCGTATGCTTTTTTTCTAGTTAGAGCAAATGGAGGTGAAGTTAGGATTAAATTAATACTGTTGCTATCAATTAATTTAATCAGTTTGAGACTATCACCTAAATATATTGCTCCGTTATTTTGATTATAATAAGGTTGCAAAAATGCTTCTATTTGTAACTTTACTTGTTTTTTGTTCAATTTTTAAAAGGTGAGGAAATTATTATTGCGGATGCCGGATTAGCATCTGCATTTCGTTTGCAACTGTAAGGCAAGCTTTAAGGATTTTTAGGGGTTGATCACTTACTACATCAGACAAAATTTTTCAACCTGCCTGGTACTAAGGTTGTGCGATCGCTCTTGTGCATACCATAAAAACTTTTTTATTAAGATTTGTAAATTTAGCTTGTCATTTTAGTAGTTTATTCAGCCATTATTACTAAGTAAGTGATCAGCAATAAATCGCACATTATATTTACTCTAATCTTAGCCAAAATAAAAGGATAATTTAATGGCTGATTTGGAAAGGCTGCTTAGTGACTTGCCAAATATTATTGATGAACTCAACCTTAATATTGGAAATGACAATCAAATTAAAAATGAAATATTAAAACTGAATAATATTTTAGCAAAATTAAACGATACTCAACAATCGATTGAATCAGAATTAGGATTTGAAAAAATTAAAAATGCAGCAATGGGAGCATTGCCATTTTTAGGAACAGTAGCCAGTTTATTTATTCCTGGTAGATTTTTAGTAGATGCAGTCATTGCTGGTGGTGCAGGATTACTTGTTGAAAAATTAGGAAGTACAGAAGCTGAAATTACCTGAGATGAATTACAGGAAAAAATATTTATATGGGTTGAATGGGTAAATACCCTTAAAGAAATAGCTGAATATCTTTTAAATGATTCAGGAATTCTAACTCAAATCAATAATTATCATCTAAGTGAAAATATAAATAAAAAATTGCAAGAGAAAGAGAAGTTGTCTGTTTATAAAATTAACTATGCTTCTAATAGTACACAGGTAAAAAATTGATTTTATCCTACATGGGATTAAAGTAAAAGGGCGGGCAAGATGCCCACCCCACAAGAAAGAATACAATAATTGAGGTTATTTTGACGTTTGCCAGAAGAAAGGGTAATCTTCTGGGCTTGATGAAAGCCCTGCTTTTACAGGATTTTGTCTGATATATTCCCAATATTGTTGAAACTCTTGGTCATTTCTAACAATTCGGTCGTACCTTTCATCTTGCCAAACTGTTCCTATATGTTTTATCACTTGAGGAATTTGCTTAGCACTATAACCTTTAATACTTTTCATAATACTACTCAATGACCAAAACTCATTTTCAAACTTGAGTAATGGTTGAATGAGCATATGCACATGGTTTATCATAACTACAAAGACAAGTATTTGATATCTGTTTTTATTAAAAAACAAACAGGAATTAAAAACTATTTTTCTAGCTTCTAGGCTAAGTTCTAACTTTTCCCAAGTATTAAAGGTAATGAAATAAACTGCCCCATCTAACTCCCAATGAGGCAATCTTCTCTGAAAAATTCTCAAATTTGTTTCTTGCATTCAGAAGATAAAATTATTTGTAATATTATTGTGGGGTGGGCATCTTGCCCGCCCCTTTCTTTATTTTTCCCATCTTCTGCATCCAAAATTTATAAAAAATCCCCTACCTTACGGCAGGGGATTTTATTACTTACCTACAAAACTAGTAGCCATATCAACCGAACTTACCAGCAGTGGAGGCAATCAAGAAGGCGGCGTAGGTGAGGACGTAGCCAACGGTGAAGTGAGCTAGACCAACTACACGAGCTTGAACGATAGATAGAGCAACGGGCTTGTCTTTCCAGCGAACTAGGTTAGCTAGAGGAGTGCGCTCGTGTGCCCAAACTAGGGTTTCGATCAACTCTTGCCAATAACCTCTCCAGGAGATGAGGAACATGAAGCCGGTAGCCCAAACTAGGTGTCCAAAGAGGAACATCCAAGCCCAGACAGACAGGTTATTCACGCCGTAAGGGTTATAGCCGTTAATTAACTGAGCTGAGTTAGCCCAGAGATAATCACGGAACCAGCCCATGAGGTATGTAGAGTTTTCGTTAAACTGAGCGACGTTACCTTGCCAAATACCTAGATGTTTCCAGTGCCAGTAGAAGGTTAACCAACCTACTGTATTCAATGCCCAGAACAGAGCTAAGTAGAAAGAGTCCCAAGCGGAAATATCGCAAGTACCGCCACGACCGGGGCCGTCGCAAGGGAAGGCGTAACCGAAGTCCTTTTTATCGGGCATCAGTTTGGAACCACGCGCATCCAAAGCACCTTTAACAAGAATCAAGGTGGTGGTATGCAGACCCAAGGCGATCGCATGGTGTACCAAGAAGTCGCCAGGGCCAATTGTTAAGAACAGGGAGTTAGTACCAGCATTAATTGCATCTAACCAGCCAGGTAACCAAACGTTAGCGTAGTTAGGATAAGCTGTGTAAGCAACACTGTCTGGGTTAGACAATAGCACATCCAATCCGTACAGCACTTTACCATTAGCGGCTTGGACGAACTGAGCAAATACTGGCTCAATCAGGATTTGCTTTTCTGGAGTACCAAAAGCAACTACTACGTCGTTGTGAACGTACAAACCGAGGGTGTGGAAGCCCAAGAAAAGGGATACCCAGCTGAGGTGGGAGATAATCGCTTCTTTGTGCTTCAGTACGCGCTCAAGTACGTTGCCTTTGTTTTGTTCGGGGTCGTAATCACGTACCCAGAAGATAGCGCCGTGAGCAAAAGCGCCAACCATCAAAAAGATGGCGATGTATTGGTGGTGCGTGTACAAAGCTGCCTGGGTTGTGTAGTCCTTAGCGATGAACGCATAGGAAGGCATAGAGTACATGTGCTGCGCCACCCATGAGGTAACTACACCCAAACAAGCTAGGTGCCAACCTAATTGGAAGTGGAGAGAGTTGTTGTAGGTGTCGTAAATGCCTTGGTGAGGCATGTTGAACGGGCCTTCAACGGGCTTGCCAAAGAAGGTTTTGGCATTCATCATCTCTTTGATGCTGTGACCAATGCCAAAGTTGGTGCGGTACATGTGACCGGCAACGATGAATAGCACAGCAATCCCTAAGTGGTGGTGAGCGATGTCAGTCAACCACAAAGCTTCTGTCTGGGGATGGAAACCACCTAAAAAGGTGAGAATCGCTGTCCCTGAACCTTGAGATGTGCCAAAAACGTGACCTGCTGTGTCAGGGTTTTGTGCGTAAACAGCCCAGTTACCTGTAAAGAAGGGTGTCAAGCCTGCTGGGTGGGGCAGTGTGGAAAGGAAGTTATCCCAACCAACGTGCTGTCCGCGAGATTCGGGGATCGCAACGTGAATTAAGTGACCTGCCCAAGCCAAAGAGCTAACGCCAAACAAACCTGCCAAGTGGTGGTTCAAGCGAGATTCAGCATTCTTAAACCAAGCGAGGCTAGGGCGGAACTTGGGTTGCAAGTGTAACCAGCCAGCAAACAAGAACACTGATGCAAAGATCAACAGGAAGATTGCACCGTTGTACAGTTCGCTATTTGTCCGCATCCCGATGGTGTACCACCAGTGGTAAATACCAGAGTAGGTGATATTTACTGGATTGCTAGCGCCAGCTTGGGTAAACGCTTCAATTGCTGGTTTACCGAAGTGGGGATCCCAAATCGCGTGGGCGATGGGACGGACATGCAGGGGATCTTTGATCCACTGTTCAAAGTTACCTTGCCAGGCTACGTGGAACAGGAGGCTGGAAGCCCACAGGAAGATGATTGCCAAGTGACCGAAGTGAGTTGCGAAAATCTTTTGGTAAAGATTTTCTTCCGTCATGCCATCATGGCTTTCAAAGTCGTTGCCTGTAGCGATCGCATACCATATCCGACGAGTGGTCGGATCCTGTGCAAGATCCTGGCTAAATTTTGGAAATTTTGTTGCCATAGGTTTAATAAATCCTCTGACCTTTAGCCATCAAGTATCAGTCTTGAGAGTTCTGAGTTTTGAGTGTTGAGCTTTGAGTTTTTACCCAGTACTCATCACTCAGAACTCCGTATCACTGATTGCTACCCTACTGAAAGTATGTGTGCGTGGAAGAATGCCCAAGTGGTGGCAATCCCTCCTAAGAGGTAGTGAGCTACACCTACAGCTCTACCCTGAGTAATGCTCAGAGCGCGAGGCTGAATTGCTGGTGCTACCTTCAGTTTATTATGTGCCCAAACGATGGACTCAATTAGTTCTTGCCAGTAGCCGCGACCGCTGAACAGGAACATTAAGCTGAATGCCCAGACAAAGTGAGCGCCCAGGAACATTAGACCATAGGCAGAAAGCGCACTTCCGTAGGAGTTGATGACCTGTGAAGCTTGCGCCCACAAGAAGTCACGCAACCAGCCATTGATTGTGATGGCACTTTGGGCAAAGTTACCACCAGTGATGTGAGACACATTTCCGGCTGCGTCTACCGTTCCCCAAACATCGGATTGCATTTTCCAGCTAAAGTGGAAAATTACAATTGATATGGAGTTATACATCCAGAAGAGTCCGAGGAATATGTGATCCCAACCAGACACTTGACAGGTACCGCCACGACCGGGGCCGTCGCAAGGGAAACGGAAGCCCAGGTTTGCTTTGTCTGGAATTAGACGAGAGCTACGGGCAAACAGTACACCCTTGAGCAGAATCAAGACGGTGACGTGAATGGTGAAGGCGTGGATGTGGTGAACCAAGAAGTCGGCTGTACCCAAGGCAATGGGCATCATCGCCACTTTCCCGCCTACAGCCAAGATCCCGCCGCCAAAAGCATAGCTTACAGGCTCTAGGGCGTTGGGAGCAGTACCGCCAGGTGCTAGGGTGTGGATGTTTTGTACCCACTGAGCAAACACTGGCTGCAACTGAATTGCTGTATCAGAGAACATGTCTTGGGGACGGCCCAAGGCACGCATGGTGTCGTTGTGAATGTATAGACCGAAGCTGTGGAAGCCAAGGAAAATACACACCCAGTTGAGGTGAGAAATAATCGCATCCCGGTGACGAATCACCCGATCCAGTACGTTGTTTTGGTTCAGGACTGGATCGTAATCTCGCACCATGAAGATCGCTGCGTGAGCCGCTCCACCTACAATCAAGAAACCGCCGATCCACATGTGGTGAGTGAATATGCACAACTGTGTAGCGTAATCAGTTGCCAAATATGGGTACGGGGGCATCGCGTACATATGGTGCGCGATGATGATGGTTAGCGAACCCAAGAAGGCTAAGTTGGTGCCTAATTGAGCGTGCCAAGAGGTGGTCATGTTTTCGTAGAGACCCTTGTGACCTTCGCCGGTGAAGGGGCCTTTGTGGTTTTCGAGGATCTCTTTAATGCTGTGACCAATGCCCCAGTTGGTGCGATATTGGTGTCCAGCGATGATAAACAGGACTGCGATCGCCAAGTGGTGATGAGAGATATCTGTCATCCACAAGCCGCCCGTTACTGGGTTTAGACCGCCCTTGAAGGTCAAAAAGTCAGCATACTGACCCCAATTCAAGGTGAAGAATGGTGTTATGCCAGCAGCAAAGCTAGGATACAGCTCGGTTAACAAGTCTTTGTTCAAGATGAACTCATGGGGCAAGGGGATGTCCTTGAGAGCAACACCTGCGTCCAAAAGCTTGTTAGTTGGTGCAGACACATGAATCAAGTGACCAGCCCATCCCAAAGAACCACAACCTAGCAACACTTGCAGGTGGTGATTCAGCATCGACTCTACATTCTGGAACCATTCCAGTTTGGGAGCGCGCTTATGGTAGTGGAACCAGCCAGCAAACAGAAACAAGCCTGCTAACACCAAGCCGCCTATGGCGGTGCAGTAAAGCTGGAATGAGTTGGTGATACCCCAACCACGCCATACTTGGAACAAACCTGAGGTGATTTGAATACCGTGGAAACCACCGCCAACATCACCGTTTAAGATGTCTTGTCCCACAATGGGCCAAACAACCTGGGCACTTGGCTTCACGTTCAACGGGTCGGTTAGCCAAGCTTCATAGTTGGAGAACTTCGCGCCGTGGAATATCATCCCGCTCAACCAGATTGTCACCACAGCCAAGTGGCCGAAGTGTGCTGCGAATATCTTGCGGGATATGTCTTCTAAATCGCTGGTATGTGTATCAAAATCATGGGCGAGGGCATGTAGGTTCCAAATCCATGTGGTGGTTTTTGGACCTCTGGCTAAAGATCTGTCGAAGTGACCTGGTTGTGCCCATCTCTCAAATGAGGTAGGTACTGGGTCATTATCAACAATCACTCGTGCCTTTTTTTCCTCTCGCTCCGGAGGACTTATTGTCATTCGACCTCCTCTCTTGATAAGGAATGAGGAATCATGAATACCACAAAGAGAACCGTTCTCGCTTGATCCAGTAGTGTTACCGGAGCCGCGATGGAAGACCCTGTGTGGAGAGTTGTTTCTGTTGAATTATAGAGTCTTCACTTGTACATTGTTGGAGACATTTTAACAATAATTCAAAATCCCTGAAATATTTGTCTGTTCTGCTTTTGAAGTCAAGCTAATGTCCAAAAAGTCAATAGATTCTCTATTTAATTTACAAAGAATAACAATTCGTAAAAATTATGGTTTTGGGGGCTGGGGATTGGGGACTGGGGGCTGGGGATTGGGGACTGGGGGCTGGGGATTGGGGACTGGGGACTGGGGGCTGGGGATGAGGGAGATGAGGGAGATGAGGGGGATGAGGGGGATGAGGAGAATATAACCAATGACAAAGGACAAATGATAATTAACGCCTCCAATCCCCAATTCCCAATTCATGTTTGGTATGAATTAAGTTTTGAAACTTTTGTCAATTGGTAGGTAGTGCCAAAACAATGATTTTGGGCGAATCTCAAAACCCTTGTAGAATAAGAGGCGTTTTTGATTCACATCAGGCGTAATTCCCAGTCCCCAATCCCCAATCCCCAGTCCCCAATCCCCCTTTTGGGCTATAGTTCCCTATGGGCGGTTTGAGGCAAAATAATCCTGAGATACTGGGTGGATAGCATGAAATTGTGTCAGAAACGGGTGTCAGCGAAACTTCCCCCTGGAAGATCACTGTTTTTCAGGTGGGTAATAACCTTAGTATTAGTCTTAACTTTAGCCAGTTGTGGCGAGAAGGCTGGTAGTCAAGAAGTATCTTATGGTCAAGGAGAAAGCACTTCACAAGTTTCGCAAGTTTCTAAGCAATTTTCGGAAGTTCCTCCACCAACTGTTATCCAAGAACTGCGCCCAAGTTTGGAAGTTTATCAACCACAGGTGGCAATTATTACGCCACAACCTGATGAAGTTTTGCAAGACGATAAAGTTACAGTCAGCTTACAAGTTAAAGATTTACCAATATTTATAGATCCAAAATTAGAACTAGGGCCTCATCTCAATGTAATTCTGGATAATCAGCCTTATATACCTGTGTATGACCTGAATCAACCCCTAGTTTTGTCAGACTTGACTCCAGGGACTCACACTCTACGTGTTTTTGCTTCTCGCCCTTGGCATGAAAGTTTTAAGAATGAAGGTGCTTATGCTCAGGCAACGTTTCATGTGTTTACTAAAACTGACGACAATAATCCTGATCCCAGCTTACCCTTACTAACTTACAGCCATCCTCAAGGCAACTATGGAGCGGAACCAATTTTACTGGACTTTTACTTAACTAATGCTCCTCTGCATCTTGTTGCTCAAGAAAATGCAGACGATAAAATTAGTGATTGGCGCATCCGTTGCACAATCAATGGTGAAAGCTTCATTTTTGACCGCTGGCAAGCAGTTTACCTTAAGGGCTTCCAACGTGGTAAAAACTGGATGAAACTAGAATTTCTGGATAATCAAGGCAATCCTGTAAAAAATGACTTCAACACAACAGTTAGATTGATTAACTACCAACCCAAAGGTAAAGACACTCTAGCGAAAATTGTCAGAGGAGAACTGAAAGCGAATCAAGTGCGTGGCATTGTGGGGCAAAGTTATACTGTCAAACCATCAGTTATTCAACCCACGCCCACGCCTAGTGTGGAAATAACTCCAGAACCAGAGGTAGAAGAAAAACAGCCCACGCCAGAAACTGAAGTCCCAGAAGTACCTCAAATACAGCCAACTGAAACACCACAACTAGAGGTAACGCCTCAACCTCAAGCAACTGAGTTACCCAAAAAAGAAACCCCTGAGCCTGAAAAACCAAGATTTGGGGGATTTTTCAACCGTCGCTCTCGTCCTAGTGTTCAGCCATCCCCTAGCTTACCTCCCACATTGCCAGAGGTTATTGAGTCACCCATACCACAACTAACTCCGCCGCTACCAGAGATAACACCTACACCTCAAAAGAGTGAATTACCAGAAAAACAGGTAATTGAACAACCAGAAATCACACCTGCACCTCAGAAAAGTGAATTACCAGAAATACAGATAATTCAGCCAGAAAAGAAGAAATTTGGCAAATTTTTTCAGCGTCAGCCAAGTCCTAGTTTATCTCCTACACCAACAGAAGTTATTGAACCTCCTGTACCGCAATCAACTACACCATCAGTAGAAATTACTCCAGAACCAAAACCAGAGGTTACTAATAAGCAGGAAACAGGGAGTAAGGAGCAAGGGGAAACCGTAGAAATTACTCCAGAAGCAAAGCCAGAGGTATCTAAAGCACCTGAATCAACGCCGATTCCAGAAAAACCTAAATTTTGGGGATTTTTCCAACGCCGTCCCCGCCCCACGCCAGAACTATCACCCGTTGTATCTCCAACATTACCAGAGATTATTGAGTCTCCTGCACCCCCAGAGTTAGAAAATACAGCACAACCTCAACAACAGAAACCCGTGATTGTGAAATGAAAGGGAATAGGGAATGGTGAATGGGGGAAGAAATATTTTCATGCTTGAGTTGTGTGATTTATCGCGTCAACTTTTAGCTAAATATGCTGAGCTGTAATCTCCGGGATAAAGTCTCAACTAAGACGATCGCAGCTATGGGATTACCTGTATCATCTAAGGCAGGACTATAACAGGCGATCGCACCTTCACCCGGTACTATTGCTAACAACCCCCCACTAATACCAGATTTCATTGGTAAACCAATTTTCACTGCATATTGAGCAGAATCTGCATATAAACCGCAGGTCAACATGACGGCGTTGACGATTTGACGCTGTTCTAAGTTTAATAAGCCACTCTCACAAGCCAGAAGTTTTCCTAGAAGAGATAAATCTGCTACTCGTCCCGATAAACAGCATATTTGCTCGTAAGTGTCAATAGCTGTTTCGAGATTTTCGAGATGTCCTTTTTCAGTAAGATAATTAGCGATCGCTCGATTAACTTTTGAGTTTGCAGCTCTGACTGAGGCTAGCATGACCTCATCTAGCTGTAGCTGACAACCTGCTAATTGATTGAGCCATTGACATAATTTTTGAGTGCGATCGCGAGCATCTTTTCCTGGTAGTTTATCAGCAAGAGCGATCGCCCCACTATTAATCATCGGATTGCGAGGATATCCACCATCGGCGGCTAATTGCTCGATAGAATTGAAAGGCGCATCTGATGGTTCAACCCCAACCCATCTAAGAACGCTTTCAGTTCCTAAATGTTCTAACAAATAGAGTAAAGAAAAAGGTTTAATAACACTCATCAGCGGAAATACACAATTTGTATCTCCTTGGCTGTAAGTTTGCCCAAATTTACAAACAACTTGAACCGCAAACCATCGGGGATCAGCCAAAGCTAATTGCGAAATGCGTTCAGTAACCCGTCCTTTGATAGTTTCAGTTTTAGCTTGTTGCACCCACGTGAGTAACTCAGTGTTGGTCAGTGTGTTAAGTGCTTTCATTGAATGGGGAATGGGGAGTGGGGAATAAGGAATTGTTAGATAAATAATTGTCCAAAATTACGAATTACGTTAGCGTTAGCGGTAGCAACGAAGGAGCGTCATTACGAATTACGAATTAATTATGCCTCGTGTTAGAGCGCCAGAATTACCTCAAGATTATCTGTGGTTGAATACAGATAAACCCTTATCTATTAAGCAGCTTAAGGGCAGAATTATCATCTTAGATTTTTGGACGTACTGTTGTATTAATTGTCTGCATATTTTGCCATATTTAAAATATTTAGAACGAAAATATCAAGATAGCTTAACAGTTATTGGTGTTCATTCAGCCAAATTTGATAATGAACAGGAAAGCGAAAATATTCGCCAAGCGATTCTTCGATATGACATTGAACATGCAGTTTTAGTTGATCAAGGCTTTCGGGTTTGGCAAGAGTATGCTGTACGCGCATGGCCAACATTAATGATTATTGACCCGGAAGGTTATGTAATTCACTATGTTTCTGGCGAGGGTAAGCGTGAGTTTTTAGATCAATTCATTCAACAGTTAATTGATCAACACCGTGAGCAAGGTACGATTAATTTTCAAGAACTCAGCTTGACTTTAGAAAAACAGCACCAACCTTTAATTACACCGCTAGCTTTCCCGGGAAAAGTTTTAGCTACAAATGCGGGTTTATTCATCGCTGACTCTGGACATCATCGAATTGTCATGAGTAATTTTGATGGAGGAATTTTACATCTAATTGGTACTGGAGAATCTGGTTTTATAGATGGTGGGTTTCATGAAGTACAGTTTTTTGCACCCCAAGGGATGGCATTTGATGGAAAAACTCAAATTCTTTATGTTGCTGATACAGAAAATCATGCTGTGCGGCAAGTTGATTTCAAACGCCAGGTAGTTGAAACTATCGCGGGGACGGGTGAACAAAGCCGTAATATCCATCCTCACGGGGGTGTTGGTTTAGGAACTGCGTTGAATTCTCCTTGGGATTTGGTGAAAGTAGAGAATACTTTGTTTATTGCCATGGCGGGGCCTCATCAAATCTGGGAAATGAATCTAGCAACTGGCATAATTAAAACTTATGCTGGTACTGGTGCAGAAGCTTGTGTTGATGGTTCGCTGATCGAATCTACTTTTGCTCAACCTAGTGGCATAACTACAGATGGTCAGGAATTATACATTGCTGATAGTGAGGTCAGTTCCATTCGTGGTGTGGGAGTAGTGGAACCGTACCAAGTACGGACTGTTTGCGGTAGTGGAGAGTTATTTGGCTTTGGCGATGTTGATGGACGAGGTTTTGATGTGCGTTTGCAACATTGTTTGGGAGTGGAATATATACAGAATTACATTTGGGTAGCTGATACCTACAATCACAAAATTAAATTAGTCAGTCCCAAGACAGGAAATTGTCAAACAGTTTTAGGTGATGGTTCTGTTGGTTTGCAAGATGGACAAGGTAAAAATTCGCGCTTTTTTGAACCTTCAGGATTGAGTGCGATCGCCTCACATCTATATATTAGTGATACCAATAACCATGCCATACGCCGCGTAGATTTAAATACCCTAGAGGTAACGACGCTACAATTTCCTGGTTTATGTGCGCCAAATGTTTGCGTACCAGTTTAGGGAGTGGGGAGTGGAGGGGACGCGGGGACGCGGGGACGCGGGGACACGGAGAATAATCAATAACAAATGACAATTCCCCAGTCCCCAGTCCCCAGTCCCCAGTCCCCAGTCCCTAATTTCAAACTACAACAAAGTTATTCTGTGTCAGTGTAGTGGTATCAAATCCAGTGAGAGTTGCAAGAATTTGATTACCGACACGGATATCGCTGCCAGAAAATGTCAAATTGTTGAAGGTCAGACCACCAGATAAGCCGAGTTTATCACTTTGACCTAAGTTAAAGTCGGTAATGATATCTCTGCCAGCGGCTTTAGCTAATACAAAGATGTCGCTATCTAAACCACCTGTGAGAGTATCATCATTTTTACCGCCATTGAGAATATCGTTACCGGCATCGCCCAAGAGTAAGTCTTGACCCCTACCTCCCGAAAGGATGTCGTTACCGTCGCCACCATAGAGTTTATCATCGCCGTTGTCGCCTTCTAAGCGATCGTTATTAGCTTCACCGCGCAGTTCGTCTTGACCAGTACCACCATAGAGTTTATCGTCTCCGGTACCGCCATAAAGTTTATCGTCTCCATTACCGCCGACGAGGGTATCGTTACCAGCGTTGCCGTAAATGGTATCTTGACCGTTAAGACCGTTGATAATGTCGTTGCCGCTGGTACCGTTTAGCGTATCGTTGTTGTTAGTACCGTTGAAATTTATCCCTACTGCGACTGTGACTAAACCAAGGTCAGTGCCGCCGTTGCCGTCGCTAACGGTGTAGTTGAAGCTAGCGTTACCACTAAAGTTTGTAGCTGGGGTAAAGACGACATTACCGCTGTTATTTAAAGCAACAGTTCCGTTAACGGCGTTACTAACACTAATAACACTTAAAACACCACCGTCTACATCAGTATCGTTAACGAGAAGTTCAGCGCTTGTCAGGGTAATCTGCGTGTTGCGATTGCTGCTGAAACTGTCATCACCTGCTACAGGGGGATCGTTGACAGGAGTTACTGTCAGGTTAAAAATGTCATCGATACTAGCATTACTCGTATCGGTAGCAGTGACTTTGATACTAATAGTACCGATATCTGGGTCGCTGGGTGTGCCACTAAAGGTAAGGCTATTGGAGTCAAAGCTTAGCCATGAGGGCAAAGGGTTGCCGTTAGCTAGGGCAGCACTATAAGTTAGCTGGTCGTTGGCATCGATATCAATAAAGGTATTAGCGGGGATTTGAAAGCTAAAGAAACCGTCTTCTAGAGTTGTTTGGTTGGCGATCGCCTGTACCAAAGTTGGTGTATCGTTAACTCCAGTAACAGTAATACTAACGATAGCGTCGTCTGTACCCCCTTGACCATCGTCGATAGTATAGGTAAAACTATCGTTTTGAATTTGCCCAACACCTAAAGTATCAAACTGTCCATTGACATTGTAGTCAAAGCTACCATCACTATTAAGGGTGAGAATAGCACCTGATGTCAGTGTAATGGGTGTACCGACTCCAGTTGTATTGCCATTGACTTTAGACACACTCAAGCTATCACCGTCGGGGTCGCTATCTAAGCCGCTGCCGTTATCAGCCAAAACGTTTCCTGTGAAAGTTGTGTTTTCATTAGTAGAGAAGCTATCGTCATTGGCAATGGGACTAGTGTTTTGCACTTCATAGGCACCAATATCTACTATGCTGCCCTGAATTCTGCTGTAACCTGTACCACGTTGGTCTGTAGTAATTTCACTAGGAATGAAGACGTTATTACCAGCGTTAATTGCCGGACTGTTGAGGATTAAAGCATGAGTAGCTGTAGACCCACCGTTGTTTGCTAAAGCTGCAAGTCCGGGGTTGGCGTTAACAATGTCGGTACCAGTACCGATGGTTCCTGATACACCTGCGATCGTGCCAATGAGGTTATGGGCATTGCCTGTAATATTGCCATAAATATCAGGCGCTTCGTTACTAGTATCAAAGTTGCCGGCAATGATGGTGTTTTGGGCATTAAAACTGCCACTACTGCTGCTAAAAACTCCCCCACCGTCGCCTGAACCACTGTTATCGCTATCAGCTGTGTTATTGCTCAGGGTGCTATTACTGATTATAACTGTGCTAAATAAGCCTGCTAAGAAGCTATCAAAAACACCAATACCACCACCGTTGTCGCCTGCTGTGTTGCCAGAAATAGTACTGTTAATGAGGTTGAGAGTGCTACCAGCATTAGCAATGCCACCAGAGGATACTGTCGCTTGATTACCAGAGATAGTGCTATTAATTAAGGTCAGTGTGCCACCTGCGCTATTACCAATGCCAGCACCGTTTGACGCTGTGCTGTCGCTAATGCTGCTATTGGTGATAATTAGAGTGCTACCAAAATTATTGATTGCTCCACCAGAACCAAACTCATTTTTACCTTCAGTAATAGTTAAAGCGTCAATAGTGACATTCTTACCACTTGTACTAATAGAGAATACCCTAGATGTATTATTACCACTGATTGCCAGGTTAGAAGCTCCAGTTCCTTCTAAGTCTACATCATCGGTAATTTCCAATTCTCCAGATGTGAGGGTGATAGTATCTGGATTAGTATCACTAAAGATATCACCTGCAAAAGTGATTGTATCAGCACCAGCAGCTGCATTAGCATCTAAAAGAGCTTGACGTAATGAGCCAGAGCCACTATCGTCAGTGTTATTTACGGTAAAAATAGCCATAGAAATACTTTCCTTGTGCAAACAAAGGTTTGTGCTACTAATAGCAAAGCTATCCCTCTAGCTAAGTCGTGAGAGAACCTTAATGTTGTAGTTGCAATGGTTGCAATTATCGATTGGACATGAATTACTGAATAGCATTCACCGAGACTGTTGCCTCGGAGGTAACAGGGAACTCTTAACAGGGAACAGTAAACTTTTGTTGTCTCATTCCTTAATCGAATCAGCCTCCTTTTTTAAAGTGAAATGTGATTGGGAGAGGATTTAGACCCTTCCTATTCCCTGTTTCCTGTTGTCTTTAAGTCCAAATATGTTTTTTTTGTTAATGTCAACAGCAAAGGTTTATGCACCTTAATAAATCAAATTAAGGCGACGCTTTTTCAGTGCTAGGGAATTTTGTTGAGCTTTTTACAAAAGCTATTCTCAAAAATACAGTGATTTTTTTATTTGAGCAAGGAATTTACCGTAATATCAGGTTTTTTAATGAAAAGCTTGGTTTATCACTTTATATGCCTGCATATTGAGATTAAGACGTACAATGGCACGTCTCTAGATAATTTTGGTTTAGCTATGCTCAATAAAAACAGATATTTGGTTGTGCTGAATATACACTTTTACTTATATATAGCACTCCTATTTAATTTGGTGAAAAAACTCTGTACACCGCGAAAAGGTTAATAAGTTCCGTGGGTATAAGTCCCCCGGTTCAATAATCGGCAAGTTTTATGTTGGGGTCTTACAAAGTTGAGGCAGTGTGATCTTGGGGAGCCACTGCGTTGGACGGGTTTCCCGGATTGAAGCAAGTGGCGTGGTTTCCCCCATGAACAACTGCCGTCAGTGAGGAGGAAACCCAAAGAGTGACTTTGCGCTCAATCCCCATTACAAAACTTAATTACGCGCTTCGCAGCGGTAGCGAGTCCGCGATAGCGTCATTACGAATTACGAATTACTATAGACCACATTTATTCTTGCGACATAACATATAGTTACGAACATGTCCTAACGCTAGGGCTGTCGCTCCTGATACTGTAGTCAAACGCTCGCCTTCTTCACCTAAAATCTCGTGACCGATAATTGCAGTGACGAGCAAAAGTGCTAAACCCAAAATGCCAAACATGATTACTATACGGTCTTGATGACGACGACAACCTTGGGTGAGGGCCAACACACTTATGGGAAAGACGAACCATAAAAGAAGACGGTGAAAGTCTTCGTTACCAAGAAAAGTTGTTCCCAGTACAGGAAGCATAATGACAATAACTGGTAAAAATAGACAGTGAATTGCACATGCGGTAGAAAGTAAAATCGCAGTTCTATCCATCAACATCTGCATTTTGCTGCTTCGCACAAGTGGTACTCCTTGATTTGATTATTTTGCTGATTGGTGAAGTTTATAATCTCTAATAGGTGGCATTGTAACCCAAATCTTGCACTAATTTTTCTAAACAATTCAGATTTTCGAGTTTTGAGAAAATATGCAATTAATAATTTTTGATATTGACGGAACACTCACCAATACTAATCAAATCGATGCAGATTGTTTTATCCAGGCCTTTGATTTAGAGTTTGGAATTGCTGATATCAACACAAATTGGGCGGAGTACACATACATTACAGATTCTGGACTAGCTCAAGAAATTTTTCGAGAAAAATTAGAACGTGTTGCTTTAGATGAAGAGTTATTCAGGCTAAAAAGATGTTTTGTTAATTTACTTGAGGAAGTATTTACAAATGATCAAGATTTATGTAAAGAAATTACTGGAGCGACAAACTTATTAGTTGAATTACAGAAACTTTCTGTTTGGCGCGTTGCGATCGCCACTGCTGGTTGGGGTGAATCTGCTAAACTGAAACTGCAAAAAGCGATGTTACCAATAGCAGGTCTGCCGTTGGCTTCGGCTGATGATGGTCTTTCACGCGCTGATACTCTCAATGCCGCTATTTTCAAGGCTAAAAATGTTTATCAAGTTGATGATTTTGAGAAAATTGTTTTTGTTGGTGATGGTGTTTGGGATGTGTAAGCAGCTGCCCAATTGGATATTTGTTTTATTGGTGTAGGTAATGATCAAGTAGGAAAGAAGTTGTTGATGACGGGTGCTAAATGTGTCATTAATGATTTTGTTGATGTAAATCATTTTTTAGAATTATTACAAATAGCGGCAGTTCCAACAATGGCTATGCATACTATCTTCCACATCACAAGAATTGCCCAATGGGAAGCAGCAAAAAATCTCGGTTACTATCGTGGTGACACGCTGGATACTGAAGGTTTTATTCATTGTTCAAAGGCAACGCAAGTAGTTAAGGTTGCTAATAGGTTTTTTTGTAATCAAAGGGATTTGGTGTTACTTTGCATTGATTCTCATAAGGTTCGGGCAGAAATTCGCTATGAAGCGGCGGAGGTGGATGAGGTATTTCCTCATATTTATGGGGAGTTGAATGTTGATGCTGTGTATGATGTGGTTGATTTTGAGGCTGGAGAGGAGGGGTTTTTTGAGTTGCCAATTGAGGTTGTGGGGTGACGAACCGCAGAGGCGCAGAGGAGGAGAGATGAGCGAGGAATTTAATGTGGGGGAGTATGTTGATTGGATGGGGTTGTTGTTAGATTTACGGTTGCAGGATGAGTATCGGGATGGGGTGGTGGCAAATTTTGAGAGAATAATGGCGCTCGCTAATTTGGTAAATGAGTTTTCTTTGCCTGAAGATGTGGAGGTTGCACCAGTTTTTGAACCATGAATGATGCGGTGTCAATTGCGGCGGCTGTACGTGCAGGTGAGGTGAAAGCGGTGGATGTAGTTCGGGCTACTTTGGCAAGAATTGCGGCACGGGATGAGGAAGTTAATTGTTTTACGGCTGTAATTGCTGAGGCGGCTTTGGCGGATGCTGCGCGTGTGGATGCCGAAGTGGCAGCAGATAATGATGTGGGAATGCTTGCTGGTGTCCCTTTTGCAGTGAAAAATCTGTTTGATGTTGCTGGTTTAGTAACTTTGGCGGGGTCGAAAATTAATGCAGAGAATCCCCCAGCTAGTCAAGATGCCACAGCGGTTGCCAAGCTGAAACAAGCGGGTGCAGTGTTGGTTGGCGCTTTAAATATGGATGAGTATGCTTATGGGTTTGTGACGGAAAACTCTCATTATGGTGCAACTCGTAATCCTCATGATGTGCTGCGGGTGGCTGGGGGTTCTTCTGGTGGTTCGGCGGCGGCGGTGGCTGCTGGGTTGGTGCCGTTGACACTGGGTTCTGATACTAATGGTTCGATTCGGGTTCCGGCTGCTTTGTGTGGTGTTTTCGGTTTTAAGCCAACTTATGGCAGGTTGTCTCGTGCTGGGGTAACTTTATTTTCTAGCAGTCTTGACCATGTGGGGCCGTTTGCTGGTTCGGTTAGGGATATTGCTACTGCTTTTGATGTGCTGGTGGAAAAAGACGATCGCTATCTTGTTGGTACATCTTTACATCAGAATATCTCTGATATGAGGGTTGCGATCGCTGATGACTATTTTACTCAAAGTGCAGCACCGGAAGCGTTGGCAGCAGTACAACAAGTTGCAGCCGCTTTGAATGTGACTCAGTATATAACTATACCAGAAGCACATCGCGCCCGCGCGGCGGCGTTTGTGATTACAGCTTGTGAGGGGGCAAATCTGCATTTAGATAAATTGCGATCGCGTCCTGAAGATTTTGATCCTGCAACACGCGATCGGTTTTTAGCTGGGGCATTAATTCCTAGTAGTTGGTATCTGCAAGCACAACGGTTTCGCAGATGGTATCGCGATCAAGTGCGAGAGGTTTTTCAAAATGTTGATATCATTCTTGCCCCTACTACACCAATTTCTGCACCCTTAATTGGTCAACAAACGATGATTTTAGATGGCGAAGAAATTCTGATTCGTCCTCATTTGGGGTTATTTACACAACCATTGTCTTTCATTGGTTTACCTGTTTTATCAGTACCAATTCAGCGTCCAAATAGTCTACCTTTGGGTGTGCAATTAATCGCAGCACCATATAATGAAGCTTTAATTTTGAGGGTTGCGGCTGTTTTAGAGGCAAGGGGTATAGTTTCAGCACCAGTGGTTTTTAATCGTTGACTAAATACTTGTTTACAACAGTTTCAGCATTCATGACGACAGCTTAAACCGTGGTAATAATAGCTTTAGTTTTCCAAATGATGGCTTTTGATATAACAACAAAAGGTATTGCTGAACTAATTACGAGTTATGACTACACTGTTTCAAAAGCAGGTGGATAAACAACTTTACCTCGATACTTTTGTTGATAACTTTTTAGAGGTTTGACCATGAATACATCCTCTGGCACTGGAAAGGGAGATGTAATTTGATAATTAACAGATGGTTGAAAACCAAAGCGGTTATAAAATTGGGGATGCCCTAATACAATAACTATGGCTTCTTTTTTGGTATCTGCTATTTTTAACCCAGCTTCCACTAGTGCGCTACCAATTCCCTTTCTCTGAAACTCTGGACGAACAGCCACAGGTGCTAAACCAAGCACTTGTAGAGTTTCTGTATCTACCAAATCAATATAACTGAAAAGAATATAACCAACTACAATATTCTCCACCTCTGCAACTAGAGAAAGTTCGGGAATATATCGGTCAGAACGACGAATTTCTTCAACAAGTCTAGCCTCATTTTCCTGCCCAAAAGCTAATACTTTCACCTCAGTAATTGCTGAGTGGTCTTGTAGAGTTTCACAACGAATATTCATTTAATATCAATTCCATAAAAACCCAATTTGCCTGATACTCTAGAGGAATCTCACTATTTCCATCATAAGATTTAATATCTCTAAAACCCACTGAACGATAAAGCATCTGTGCTTCCTTAGCATAAGGTGCAGTATCTAGACAAATCTTAAAGTAACCAATTTGCACAGCTTGATTAATAATAGCCGTTAATAAAGACCGACCGATACCTTTCCTTTGAAACCCTGGTCTGACATACATCCTCTTAATCTCACCAACATCCTGATTAATCTTACGCAAACAAGCACACCCAGCGATTTGGGCATCATATTCTCCCAGTAACAAGCGTCCTTCAGGTGGTGTAAATTGGTATAGTTTAGCCATATCTTGCTCCCAGAATTTATTCACATCAAAACTAATACCAAACTCGCGGCTAAACTTTAAATTACTATAGTTAAGATACTCCCAAAACAATTCTCCAACATAAGACCTATACTCATCAGTCTCTACTTGCAAAACTCTGATTAACATCCACTCACTTACATAATTCTAAATTGGCGTCTTTGGCGTTCTTGGTGAGTCCAGCTCCCGTCTTGGCGGTTTCCGTCATGATGGGGGACTGGCAAACCCGGAGGACGGTTCGTTAAAAAAGTAAATTCAGCAAAACTCACATCAAATGCTAACAATTCCCCTCATCGATTTTTCCCCCTTCACCAAAGACACCAGAACTAAACAAACCGTAGTCAAACAAATCTACCAAGCTTGTCACCAAATAGGCTTCATGTACTTACAAAATCCACGAATATCACAAAACCTCACTGACCAAGTATTTGCACAAAGCAAATCTTTCTTTAACCTCCCCCTAGAAATCAAACAAAAGCTAGCATGGAACAATGAATTTAGTAATATAGGTTACGTTGGCATTGAAAGAGAACGCCTTAACCCCAACAATCCAGGCGATCTCAAAGAAGCATTTAATATAGGTAAAATCAGATATATTTCCTTAGCTAATTCCCTAGCAAATAATCCTGATCTTCTCACCTTTTATGAAACTTGCACAGAACTAGCCAACACCGTTTTACAAGCATTCGCCCTAGCATTAGAACTAAGAGAAGATTTTTTTACAATCAAGCATAATCAACAAAATCATACCTTGCGATTGCTACATTATCCCCCATTGCAGACACCACCCAAACCAGGACAAGTGCGTGCTGGTGAACATTCCGATTATGGCAGCATTACCTTACTTTTCCAAGATAAAATTGGTGGCTTAGAAGTGCAAACAACATCTGGAGAATGGATTGCAGCCCCCTTTATTGCTGATACAGTAGTAGTGAATACAGGCGACTTAATGCAACGCTGGACAAATCATGTATTTTGCTCAACCAAGCATCGAGTCATGATTCCCAACGACAGCAGAGTTAAACAATCACGATATTCCATGGCATTCTTCTGTCATCCTAACGATGATACAGAAATTGCTTGTCTTGAAAGTTGTCAAACACAACCACCCATATATCCGCCCATCCTAGCAGGTGAATATCTTTTGCAACGTTTGCAAGCAACTTATTAAAAAATATGAGAACCTACGAATGGATTGTGATTGGTGGTGGAATTACAGGTGCTGCACTCGCCTACGAATTAGCAAAAGTAGGCTTTTCTGTACTGTTACTAGAGCAACATGTTACACCACAGAACGCTACTCGTTATAGTTATGGTGGGCTGGCCTATTGGTCAGGAACTACACCCATAATTCGCCAACTATGTGCAGAAGCGATCGCACGTCATCGTATTTTATCCCAAGAACTAGACGCCGATACACAGTTTCGTGAATTAGATTTATTACTCACCATCGCGGCTAACGACGACCCAGAAACAATTGCAGCAGCTTACGCCCATGTTGCCATACCACCCCGTTTACTCAGTATAAAGGAAGCCTGCGACTTAGAACCATTATTGAACCCAGAGGCGATCGCAGGTGCGTTAACTGTCAAACATGGACACATCCATCCCGAAAAAACAACACAAGCTTACATCCAAGCCTTTCTCAGGATGGGGGGTGAAATAGAGATTACCCAAGCATTGCAAATATCGGATGATGGTGTGCAAAGTAACACCACAACTTACCTCAGCGACAACATAGCCATATGTGCAGGTGGACTCAGCCGTCAGCTATTAAAATCAGCGGGTATTCCCATCAAACTATATTTCACCCACGCTGAAGTCATCGAAACCCCACCCGTCGATGTAAAGTTACGCACCTTAATCATGCCAGCTAACTTACAAAGATTTCAACTAGAAACCAATTCTACCCAAAATGATCAACCGTGGAACGAACCAGGCAAAGAACTATTACCACCGATATTAGATCCAGGTGCAATTCAATTTCAAGATCATAGTTTACGCTTAGGTCAAATTAGTCGCGTTCTCACAGATCCTCATGCGAAAGTCAACGCAAAAGAAAGTGAAACATGGTTGCGAAAAAGCATTACACAAATCTTACCATCCTTGGGCAATCTCCCAGGAACATGGCATCATTGCCTAGTAGCATTTAGCAACAACCGCTTACCCTTAATTGGTGCAATTCCCCAATCTCCAAACATTCATCTTTTCTCAGGATTCAGCAATCCCCTAGTCATGGTGTCACCCCTAGCCAAACACTTCGCCAACTTCGCAGCCACCAAACAAGACGAAATTATCACCCAAATAAGCTGTTCCATATATAACTTGCATAATTAGGGCGGGCAAGATGCCCACCCCACAAGAGTTTTATTTAATTTGATTATGTAATTTAGATGTTTTTTAGCTTATCTGCTATGTAAACCCTAGACAAGTCTAGACATTACTACGAACCCATCAGAATTAATGGGACAGACCACTCCCTGGTTCTATAATCGGCAAGTTTTGTGTTGGGGTTAAATCCCCATTACAAAACTTAATTACGAATTACGCGCTTCGTAGCGGTAGCGAGTCATCGATAGCGTTAGCGTTAGCGAAGCGGTAGCGAGTCCTCGAGCGTCAGCGGTAGCGAGGTACGAGCGTCAGCGTAAAGCCTGCGGCATAGCTTCGCTTAGAGCGACACAGGAGCGTCGCGTCATTACGAATTACGAATTATTTAATTAGGTTTTGTTGCTGGTTTGAGTTGTGTAGGTTGGCTGAGGCTGCGAAAATATAAACCACCCACAATCACCCAAAACAACACATACCCGACAGCCTGAACTAGATACAGCTTTTGGGTATAGCCAAATAGGGTTTTGAGCAAAATACCGGGAAACTGTCGGTCAGGCAAGATAGTTGATAAATCCCAAACCAGAGGGCCTAAAATACAAGAGGTATTTGCTAGTCCACAAATATTAGATACTGAGGAATTGATTTGGCTAAAAGCTATAGCAGCTGCATCCAGATGTCGTAAAGCAGAAATTACCAATCCAGAAACAATTAGTAACAGTAATACACCCATTACTTGGAAAAATTGCCTCAAATTAATGCGGATGCTCCACTTAAACAACAGCATACCAATTACAACAGCCATGCCGAGTCCAATAATTGCTCCAATTACAGGTGTCCAGCCTTCTTGAAATTTAGCAACGATAAATACAGCCGTCTCTAAACCTTCTCGAAATACAGCAATAAAAACTAAGCTGAAAATTGCCCAAGCCGCGCGGTTATCTTGACCTAATGCACTTTTAACAGAACCTGTAATTTCTGCTTGCAAAAATCGTGCTTGTCGCGTCATCCAAATGAGCATCCAACTGAGCATGGCGATCGCAATTATACCCAGTCCCACCTCAAATAATTGTTTGAAAACTGGCCCATAGAGTAAATCTGATGTCTGCAATCCCTGGATACCTAAATTTAATAGTAGACCAACCACAAAACTAGCTATAGTGGCACTGAGAATTCCTAAATATACCCAACGATACAATTTTTGTTGTTCAGCTTGCTGTAAACAGGCGAAGACGATACCGACAACTAAAGCTGCTTCTACACCTTCTCTTAAGGTAATGAAAAAAGTTGGTAATGTAGCACTCCAATTCATAAATAATTCTAATTTGTAATTTCTGACGAAACTTAGCAAGGGCGCTAAAGTCATCTTAGATTATTTAATCGCAAGATGTTGGTTGTAGGTTGATAGAGGCAGAGGAGCAGGGTAAAAGGTGTAAACCAAGCTAAATTGCGATGCTATGAAGCTTAATCAGGGTGAGCAAAAGCGTCCCTGTGTGAATCTCCTTCGGTTGAAGTTCCAACCCACTAGTGGGTGGTTTTGATTTTTCTCCCCTACTCCCTACTCAAGAGCTTTTTTATGGACATAAGATTGCTACTGACTTAACAGAAATACAAAAAAAATAGCACTTAAATATGATCATGAAGCCGTTCCAATTTTGAAATTTGAGTGGAAGTGTAAAAAACGACATTCTAAATTTTATTGGACATAAAAGTTAGGGGGTTCTGTGTGGAACTGACTTTTTCCTTAAGTAGCAATTAAAAGTAAACCTCAATATCCGGCTCTCCGGCTTTGGATTAATTTTATGGAACAGCAGCCTACAGTAATGATGAAAGCCGAAGATATTATGATCAAGGATGTAGTTACCATTCGTGGTTCGGCTAGTGTCGCTGAAGCAGTCGAACTGATGAAGGAAAAAGGATTGCGCGCTCTGGTTGTAAATCGTCGTTATGATAATGATGCTTATGGCATTGTCACAGAAACGGATATTGTTTATAAAGTAACAGCCTACGGCAAAGACCCTAAACAAGTCCGGATTTACGAAATTATGAGCAAGCCTTGTATTGTCGTCAATCCTGAGTTGAGTGTGGAATATGTAGCACGGTTGTTTGCGATGACTGGCATCCGCAGAGCGCCTGTAATCCAAGGTAAGCTTTTGGGAATAATCTCAATTACTGATATTCTGATGAAAAGCGATTTTGTGGAAACTCCAAAAGCGCTGCTACGAGAAAAAAGAATTGAACAAGCGATCGCAGAAGCTCGCAGTATTTGTACAAAACAAGGCGCTTACTCTAAAGCCTGTGCTGCTGCTTGGGATGAAGTAGAAGAACTCCAAGCAGAAGCCGCTCATCAAAAAGCTGAAGGTATGGTTTCAGCTAAAGTTTCTTTTGAAGAATATTGTCGAGAAAACCCAGATGCACCGGAATGTCGAAATCAGCATCCGTCATAGGGGACTGGGGAATTGGGAAGAGGACGCGGGGACACGGGGACGCGGGGACGCGGTGACACGGAGAAAATTTCTCCCTCATCCCCCTCATCCCTCTTCAACCTACCGCTTGGCAACTCGCATTAATAAAAATGCACCTATTCCCAAGAACATAAAGTTGGGCAACCAAGCTCCCATGAAGGGAGAGATGACACCTGCTTGTCCCATTGCACCACTGATAAAGAAAATTAAGTAGTACGAAAATATCACGATGACGCTAATACCAAAACTTGTGCCGCGTCCGGTACGTTGAGGGATGCTTCCCATGGCTGCACCTACCAAGCCAAAAACTACACAGACAAACGGTAGGGAAATTTTTTGTTGAATCCTGACTTGCAGTTTACGAATTTTTTGACGATCGCCACCTAGGCGTTCTACTTCTAATTGTTCTAGTGCTTCGCCAATGTTCATTTCACCGTAGTCGCGGCTCTTTTCTGCCAAACTTAAGGGTGTGCGGGGAAGTTTGAGTTGTTGCTGTTCAAAGCGTAAGATGTTGCGATAAGAGCGATCGGGAGCTACTAAATAAATGGTGCCGTTGTAGAAATCCCAGACGTTTTGAGATGCATTCCACCGGGCGGATTCTGATACCACAATCTGATTGACACCCTCTGTAGAACGGTCTATAATCGTCAAGCCTTTCATTCGCTTGCCATCAAATTGGTCAGCGTAAAATAAGCGAATGAGTATTTTAATTTTGGTGCCATCTGGCTGAAGATTTTCTCGGTATTCAGGATAGAAAATATTTTGCTGCTTCAATATTGGCTTATCTGATTTTAAAGCTTGCTCTAGGGTATTAGCTGCTTGATAATTGGCTGCTGGCGCGATGTGTTCATTAAACACAAACGTCATGCCTGTCACCACCAAGCTCAACATTACAGCAGTTAACACCATGCGATAGACACTTACGCCACAGCCGCGCAAAGCGATTAACTCACTATCGCTAGAAAGACGGCTGTAGGTCATCAAAGTAGCTAGCAAGGTGGACATGGGAAAGGCTAAGACAATGAAATTGGGCAGCTTGAGCAGAAAAACTTGAATAGCGATATCTATGGGTAGCCCGGATTCTACTATTTTTCGCACCAAGTCGAATACTGCATCAATTGTTACTCCCAATGATGAGAAAGCCCCGACACCAAAAAAAAACACCGGCAGCAGTTCGCTAGCCAAGTAGCGATCCATGATCGTAAAAGGCAATAGCGAGTGTAGGGTGTAAAAAGACGTGAGCTTCTTTGAAATCATAAGCAACTCTAAAAGTTAAATCTCGGCAATCCAAGCACAGCAAAGTATTTATACTGCATTTAGTATCGAGGTTTCATCTTCAGTGACTGAGCAATTTCAGCAAAATTATGGCGATCTAGGCGATCATGGATTAATATTTATTAATTTATACTTGGAAATTATCACCTAAATAGTACTGTCGCACTAGTGGATTATTGTATAGTTCTTCCGCTATACCAAAAGCGAGGATTTGCCCTTCGCGCATGATGTAGGCGCGGTCGGTGATGGCGAGAGTTTCGCGGACATTGTGATCTGTGATTAAGATACCCATACCGCGATCGCGCAGAGCTGCTACGATATGTTGAATTTCTGACACCGCTATGGGGTCAACCCCAGCGAATGGTTCATCCAACAGTAAAAACTTTGGCCCTTCTCGTCCAGCAGCCAAGGCTCTTGCTAGTTCTGTTCGCCGTCGTTCACCACCGGAAAGTTGAATTCCTTTGCTGTTGGCTAATTTTTCCAACTTAAACTCCTGTAGTAGGGTTTTTAGCCGCCTCGACCATTCCCATCGTGGCACATTTGTCTGCTCTAGTACCAGGAGAATATTATCCTGTACCGAAAGTTGGCGAAAAATACTTGCCTCTTGTGCCAAATAGCCAATACCTAACCTCGCTCTTTTATGCATTGGCAAGCCAGTAATATCAAGAGTATCCAGCCAAACTCGTCCCTGATTAGGTCTTTCTAAACCCGTGGCAATGTAAAAAGTCGTTGTTTTGCCGGCTCCATTAGGGCCGAGTAAGCCAACAACTTCACCTTGGGCTACAGAAAGATTGACGCGATTAACAATTATTCGCCTACCGTAAGATTTGTGAATATTTTCTAAAACAATTTTCACTATTCGCGTCCTTTAGTGCTTGGTGCTGATAAAAATGGGGAGTAGGGAATGGAGAGATAAGGGAGAAGAAATTCAAAATTAATTTTTTGATTATTGACTCTTGAGCAATTCCCCATTACCCCTAATCCTTACTTCCTCCGGGAGCGAGGCCCCGAGTTCCCCATTCCCTATTCCCTACCCTCACCCGTTAATTTTGTTTTGCCAGACCACTAATTAGAACGCCTAAAAGTTGGTGTCTGTGGGGCAGGTGTATTAGATTGACCACCATCATCTGATTCCTGAACCATATAAATAGACTCTACTTGGCGGTTGGATTGGGGTAAAGCAACAAATCGTCCTTCATCAATTAAATAAGTCACCTTTTCCGCGCGAATACTGTTACCACCCTGTTGCAAGATATAAACATTGCCACTGAAATCAATCCGGCGTTCTTTACTAAAGTATTGTGCTTGAGCTGCTGTTGCTTGAAGTTGACGAGCTGGGTACAACATTTGCACATTACCACGAGCAGTGATTACTTGAGTTTTAGAATCGTATTCTTGCACATCAGAGCGGATGGTGAGCGGACGATTTGCTGTGGCGGTTTGTGCTGTGGCTGTTTGCTGTTTGGTACTGAGAGGGTTGTTGATAAATATTGCACCTAAGAGTGCAGTGGGTAAGAGCAAGGCTAATCCCAAGTGGCGCATCTGTGGTTTGGGGAATCGATAACGGGGCATCATGGTAATTTGAGGTTTAGTATTTCTGCTTGTATCTCAATCAATTATCTCAACTACTTTATCTAGGGAAGGATTTTTTGGACATTGGTAGACATAGCATTGCTACGTCTCTACAAAATCGTTAGTTTCTAAATTCGTATCTTAATATCAAGTTCGGGTAATCAATTATTGTTCAAATTTCTTTGCGTTTCCACATCAGCGCTAACGATAAGTTTTCAAGCGAACATGATATTAATTTTTGGATAACTACCAGCTCACACTATGACGCTTCCTCCAAGGTCAAGGTTTCGCTAATCTACCATTCAATATTCGACCAAGCTTAAAAAACAAGACGCGCCATGGCGCGTCTCTACGTCTGTTTAATTAATGAAATACTGGGCAGGGATAAGGCTTCACTTTCACTCAAGTTTCCAGTCGTAATCTTGTCTGGCCCTATTTGCTGTAATACCTTCAGCAATGTGGTACTTTGGTTTAACAATTCGTCTACATCAATTTCGCCGTAAATAGATGGGTATCGTTGCAGACGATTGCTACCTTCACCTAGTAATATCACTGCTCCTCGCCAGTTGCGATTACCCAAATGATACAGCGCTACAGCAATTTGCAGAACACCTTGATAAAAAGTTTTGTCTGGTTCGCTGGCTTCAATCCAAAGAGCTTCTAGGGTGTCATGGCAGGCATAATATTGACCAGAATTGAACTGTTCTACGCCTTGCCAAAACTCTGGGGGCATGATTTCGCTCATCCCATGCTATCTCGCACTTCTTTAATTGCTTCTAGGGTGATTTCTTGTTGCTCTCCTGCAAACTCGTTGTCAGGGGTAAGGAATAGCATACAATGGCACTCTTTACGCTCTCGCATTGGTACACAGGGACAGTTCCAATAGGCAGCGTTAACTTCAGCTTCTTTATCTTCGTAGTGGCGGCAGGGACATAAGGGGGCACCTAGTTCATCTTTGTGTTTGGCTAGTCCTTCAATCACAACTGCTGTCACAGAAGGCTCAGCACAAAAATACGTTCCAGTACGCTTGGCGTATTGTTCGGAAAAATGCCGCATTGCCTCTAAGCTTTTATCGCTGGATTTTGTGTTAGCTTCTGATGAGATCATTTGAATCGACTGCTCATAATTTAAATATTTCTTTGCATTGTACCTCAGCCTCACTCGGGCGTTACTGGGGATATTCCCCCAAAGTGAGGGAGAGATGTGGTTCGACTCCGCTCACCAACCGGGAGATGAGGAAGCGGTTCGACTCCGCTCACCAACCGGGAGAATAAATAATTACGAATTACGAATTACGAATTACCTTTAAAATATTTTTTGCAGTTGGGGTTGTAGTGGTTGTTCACTTTGTAAGACGATACCAGGATAATCTTTATTGATGACTAATTTTTCTGGTGGTAAAGAAGTATTCTGCCATAAAAGCCAGTGACTACCATTTGGAAGAGATGAAAGGCTCAAGGGGTTTTGAGTTAGCCAAATTAAGGGGTGGCTTTCTGGAGTTGTGGTGCTGGCGTCTTCTTGAGGAGCGATCGCTGCTAATATTTCTAGGATAGAGCGATCGCCTCTAACTAAACCTGTTGCTGCTGTCCAAAGTTGTACTTGCATCTGGTGACGTTGTGCATAAAAATACAATGATGCTGCGGTAATTACTGCTTGCTCAAAGTTCTCTTCTTCCCAATTAGCGGCACTGTCAAGAGCAATAACGATTTCTTGTCCATCTGTGACCATTTCTAACTCCCGCACCCTTAACTCGCCATAGCGGGCACTGGTACGCCAGTGGATGAGTCGAGTGGAGTCGCCGATACGATAGGGACGTAGCGATCGCATCAGTCCTGTAGTCGTTGTTTGCCAAGGTCTACCGCGAGAGTCGTTTTTTATACTCTCTTCTTGTCCCATTTCATCGACTAGGGGGCAAGTACTTAAGGGTAAAACGGTAGGATAAACGATAGCTGTGGCGGCACAGTCATGTTGACGGCGACACCAGAACAACCCCAAAGGGGCACCAGTACCTAATTCGACTGTGTGCCAGCGATACACGCCCCGGCGTTGGGTAGGGTGATAATATATCCAGCGGTAACTGTCTTGGCTAGGTATCGTTTCAATCGCCTGCTGTACTGGTTTTCCCAAGACGAAGGGCAGGATATCCTCGACTTGCAGTAAGTTAACAGACTGCCGTGTGGAATTGTGGATTTCTATTTCAATAGTTAGTTCGCTTCCTGCTGTCACTGGCTGGATGGGGCGACGGTTGATAGATAAACCAACAAGCGATCGCGGTGGTAAAACAGCTGCTAAACCCAAAAGGGCTAAAGTAACGCCGCTAGTTACATATAACCAGCCAGCCATCGTATTAATCGCAGCCCCAAAAAAACAAACAGTAATTGCAAACAGCACCCAACCGCTATATGCAGGGGCACAAGCGCGGGTTTCTAGCCAGTTGGTGATGGGTTTCATTTTGGGGAATGGGGAATTGTCATTTATCATTCCCAAATAACCGCCCATCCTCCATATGAACGATGCGATCGGCAATATCTAGGATGCGGGCGTCGTGAGTTACAAGCAGAACGGAACAGCCTTCTTCTTGGGCGAGACTTTGAATGATGTCAACTACGTCTCTCCCGGTTTTACTGTCTAATGATGAAGTTGGTTCGTCTGCTAATACTAATTTGGGTTGGGCAACTAAAGCCCTAGCGATCGCAACTCTTTGTTTTTGTCCACCTGATAATTTTTCGGGATAATAGTCTATGCGATCGCCCAATCCTACGGCTTCTAAAATATTGACAGCGCGTTGTCGATACTCTTGTTTAGGAATTTCTTGATGTAGTTTTAAGGACATGCGGACATTACCATAGGCACTCAGACACTTGAGTAAGTTGTGATGCTGGAAGATAAAACCAATTTGGTTCCGCACTTTGGTTAATTGCCCTTTGTTACAACCTTTGAGTTCTTGCCCAAAAATTTTTAGACTTCCTTCTTGGACTGATCGCAATCCACCAATGAGTGAGAGTAATGTTGTTTTACCACCACCAGAAGGGCCTGTAAGGATGACAATTTCTCCTGGATAAATTGCTAAATTTACATTACTCAATACAGGTTTACGTAATACTCCTTGACCGAAAGCATGGTTGAGGTTATTAACAATAACAGTCGGTTCCATAATTCGTAATTCTTCAGAGGGAGTAGGGAGTAGGGAGTAGGGAGTAGGGAGTAGGGAGTAGGGAGTAGGGAGTAGGGAGTAGGGAACCCACGCCTTAAGGCGTGGGATTGAAGTAAGAACGCATTGTGCCTCGTTGCAAGCAATCTCGGCACAAATCTTTTCCTAACAGTGGGCAATAACCCACAAAAGACAGTTTTTAATGTTTTTGTATCCCTACTCCCCACTCCCCACTCCCTACTCCCTACTCCCTGTTTTGGTAATTTTAGAGAATTGGGATAATGTCCTTAGAATACGTCGGCGGGATCAGCAGAACGGAGTTTAGTGGTGGCGATCGCACCAGACACAGCACACATAATAATAGTTAAAATAAATACCTGAATGGCTACACTCGCTTTCATAGTTAAGGGAATTCTGGTGAGTGTTGCCAGCAATTGATAGATACCTAATGAGGCGACAAAACCAGGGATAAATCCCATCACACCAAGAATTACAGCTTCTTGCAATACTACTAATAATAAGGCGCGATCGGCGTAACCCATAGCCTTGAGGGTGGCGTACTCTGATAGGTGATCGCTGACATCTGAATAAAGAACTTGATAGAGAATAATTACCCCCACAATAAAGCCGACAATCGTACCAAACTTGAGGATAATTCCCTCTGGTTGTGATTCGTAAAACTGCTGTTCTCGTTGAATTAATTCCTTGTGGGTAAGCACGTTAATATCTGAGGGAAGACTTTGACGCAACTGTGTTTGAACTGCGCTGAGATTTGCGCCTTTCTCCAAAGTAACTACCCCTACTCGAACTTGCTTGAGGCTATCTTGCCCATTGCGTTGAGCATAATTCCAGTCACTCATAATCACATTACCTTTATCATTCAGGGAACTGCCTATACTGAAGAGTCCAACTACATAGATACGGCGATTGTCCATGATAGTTGCTAACTCTTTTTGATTAGCAAGTATTTGAGGGATTTCACCTAAAGAAGGTTGGGATAAGCGATCAAATAACACTACATTTGGTGCAGTTAATTTTGCTAGTTGTTGATTTACCTCTGGTAACTTCAAAACAGATTGCACAGGATTAAAAGCAATAACCCTGACTTCGTTACCAAAGAAACTTCCTCGACGGCGTTTTTGATCGGAGTTATCTGGCCTAGATAATTGATTGGGATTTACCCAATTTGCCCTACTAATATAAACAGGGCTAACATTGGTAACACCATTGATTGCAGATGCTTGATAAATGTAAGCAAGAGGAAAAGATATCCTGAAGTTTAAACTTGGGCTGAATGAGGATAACAATAGCAAATCTCCACCTAAGTTTTCATGTAGGCGAGTTGACCCCTCTGTCAACATTGCTAGGAGTCCTAGCTGGGTAAACATGAGAATATTGGCAAAGCATACGCCTGTGGTTGCGACAGCCAAGCGAACCTTTTGATGAGATAACTGTGCCCAAGCTAGAGGAGTTTCTATTGAGATTTTGAGTAGGGGGAATTTCACTAGCAACTATGAGGTAGACTATACAACCAAGAATTTACTACACTGTTCTTGATTATTATAGTCAAAATGGCTATAATAATTAATTAAATGACCTATTTAAACATTAAACAATTAGGAAAACTAGCTCGTAAGCTTCGTGAACAGGCTAGCTTAAGTCAGGTTGAAGCTGCTCAAATTATTGGTTCTTGCCAATCAAATGTAAGTGCGGCAGAACAGGGCAAAAGCAGTAGATATGCGAATGTTGCAATTAAGCTAGTCCAGATTATTGGACAAAAAAGTGTTACAGGGCCGTTTTTCTACGTTCAAGATTCCTTAGATGACTAAAGCAAATGAAGCTTGAAAAAACAGCAGCAGACTTTTTTGCAGGAATTGGTCTTGTCACAATGGGTCTTTTAAAGCAAGGATGGCAGGTCAAGTATGCTCTTGATCATAATGAAGAAAAATGCTTAATGTATCAAGGAAATTTTGGAGGAGAGCATTATCACTGTAAAAATATTAAAGAAATAACAGGAGCTAAAGTTCCTCAAATAACTTTAGCTCATGCATCTTTTCCATGTACTAACATCTCCGTTGCAGGATCTAGGAGTGGATTGCATTCTGGAGAATCATCTACTTTCTGGGAATTTATTCGACTTATTAGTGAAATAGGTGAAATTCATTCAATGAATAAACCTCCTTTAATTCTTATTGAGAATGTAGAAGGTTTTCTAACTTCCGGGTACAGAAAAGATCTAATTATTGCTTTAAAAGCTTTAAATAATCTTGGTTATGCAGTCGATATTTTAGTTATTGATGCTGCTCACTTTGTTCCGCAAAGCAGGGTACGTCTATTTATAGTAGGTAATCTGTTTGGTTTATCACACACTTCCAATGACATAGAACATATAATGAGTCAGCAGACCTGTGCAAGACCACAAAAAGTTAAAGATTTTATTGCTGCTAATCCAACAATTAGATGGAACCTTCGTAATTTACCAGACTTGCCTCAAAGAACAATATGTTTAGCTGATATTGTTGATCAAACTGAGAAATGGTGGACGAAAGAACGAACAGAGTATTTATTCAATCAAATGTTCGAGCGTCATAAAGCCCAAATTCGTTTAATGATGCAAAATGAGTATTGGTCATATGGAACTGTCTTTCGGCGTACAAGGATACGTGATTGCACTAAACAATCAACGGCCGAATTAAGAATTGATGGAATCGCAGGATGTTTACGAACTCCTAAAGGCGGAAGCGCACGTCAAATTATTGTCAGATCTGGTAAAAGGTGTTTTGATGCTAGGTTAATTAACGCTCGTGAAAGTGCGTGTCTTATGGGGGCACCAGAGTACTTAATCCCTCAGAATGTTTCATTTAACAATATACTTTTTGGCTTTGGTGATGCTGTTTGCGTTCCCGTGATTGAATGGATTGTTAAAAATTATCTTAATCCACTTTTTGATGAATTAAATAGCACGTTGAAAGCTTCCCTACCTACTGCCTAACTAATCTTGCGGAAATATTAATATTCCATCTTGAATATTCATAACCACTTGACCATGTGTTTTTACTGTACTGTAGCTGATACTTTTGCGGTATCGACGATTAGATTCTTGATTGCTGTAGCGTTCCTCTAAACCGGGCAACCAACTTTGGAAAATTTCTAAAAGAAAATCTCCAGGAAGTTGGCGAACTGTAATATTTCTATAATCTCGACTGTAGGATACAAACACATGATCTACAATCATGTCTTTTAAAAGCTTGCCCTGACCTGTTTTAAGATGATACTGATACTCAAATGAATTAGTATCAAGACTAGATTTTATCTCATAATTGTTAAGGTCAGCTCCATAGCTGCCAGTACCTCTATCTCCAGTTAAGATAGCACCGAACAACTCCCAAAGCTGTGGCGAAATGCTTCCAGGAATTCGTATATTATATTCTCTCAATAAACTAATAAGTTCTTGGTTGTAAATGTATTTTTTATAAAAATCATATGCCTCTTGTATACTCAATTTTGTCATAGCCGAAAGTCAAGTAGGAGAAAAGCAGTGTCGATATGCAAATAGAAACCTTAAATTTTGTAGCAAGATCCCGCAGGGTACGAAACATTTTGCATTCTTTAATAATTCCCTTCATCTCCTCAAATATCTATTTTGACTCGCACTTGCATACCAGTTAAGGTGGCTACTTTTGGGCTATCTTTGGGATCGATGCGGATTTTTACTTCTACTACACGGGCATTGACATCGGTGGTTGGGTTATTTTGGTCTTGATTGAGGCGGGTTTTGCCAATTTGTAAACCTATTTGAGCGACTTTGCCATGAATCTCGCCACTGAAGCCGCCATACTCGCTGTTAATTGTTGTTTGCTGTCCTCGGCGGACTTTGACGATATCAGTTTCGTAGACTTCAGCGATCGCGTACATCTGTTTTGTTTGTCCGAGTTCGGCAATTCCCTCTTGGGTATTCACCTGTTCACCAACACGAGTGTTGATTCGCAAAATTTGCCCGGCGATGGGTACTCTTACTTGTGTATCTTCTAATACTGCTTTGTTCTGTTCTACCTGGATTTGTGCTTGTTCTAGTTCGGCTTTAGCAATTTGCACATCAACTGGCCGCACTTCCTGTAATCGCTTGAGGTTTGCTTTTTCTTTAGCAAGTTGTGCCTGGATAGTGGATGTAGTATTTTCTAATTCGGCTTGATTTTGCGAGAGTATGGCTTTCGCCCTGTCAAATTCTTCTTGGGCATCGTCTAGCTCAGAACGCTTAACTGCCCCTTCTTGGGCTAGGGTAACATAGCGTTGGTATTTTAACTCTGCATTGCGAATGGTGGCTGCGGCTTGGGCAATTGTTGCTTGTCGCTGTTTGGTTTCTGTGCGGAATCGTGCCTCCAACTCAGTGATTGCTGCACGCTGGGCGGCAATTTCTCCTTGTTTGGCATCTCCTTGCTGAATTTTCAACAATTGCGATCGCTTAATTGCTACATTTGCCTGAGCATCCCTCAATTGCTGTTCAGCTCGATTCTGTCCTTGGAGAACGGCAATTACTTGATTTGTCTTCACAAAGTCGCCCTCTTTCACCAAAATTTGGTTAACACGGCTATCTTGAGCATTCACTACCGATATCTTAATCACGTCTCCCTCTGGTACTAACTTCCCTAAAGCCACTACTTGAGTAGAAGTAGCTATTTGAGTGGACACAGGAGAATCACGGACATTACTCTGAGCCTGCATAGAACCGCAGGCAGTACACAAGGCGAAAATGGCTGTGTAAGTCGCACATTGCCGAAGCACAGCAGATAAACTTTGCAGAGACTGAACCATAGCTATTTGGGGCTATATGGCTTTTGGCAGATGTTTTGATTTTTACATTAATTTACAAACATACCTGGCTGTAGACTCTAGCAATATCTGTGAAGTTCCCATAAATAAACGATGTATTTTTGCCTGTCTATTTAATTTACGAAACGTTGATGACGCGGAGATAGGGAGACGCGGTGAGACAGCGAGTAAAGGAGGGTTTCCCTCCGCAGGCGACTGCGTTAGCGAGCTTGCGAGCGTCACCCGAAGGGGGACAAGGGAGAAATTTTTATGATAAGTGATTAGCCAGACATGATAAGCTGTTCCATATATAACTTGCATAATTAGGGCGGGCAAGATGCCCACCCCACAAGAGTTTTATTTAATTTGATTATGTAATTTAGATGTTTTTTAGCTTATAACACGCAAAGGCAAGGCAGCGCGGTCTTGGGGAGCCACTGCGTTGCTCTGGTCGAGAGAGTTGAAGCAAATGGCGTGGTTTCCCTCATGAGCGACTGCCGCGCCAAGAAGAACGCAAAAAGAACGATTTTTGCAAGAAGTCTAATCTTTATCTAAAAAAGCTTCTAAACTTGGGACATCTACCCAAGTTGCTGTGGTGTGAGATTGATGGGATAAGTCCATGAGTAATTGAGAGTAAACCCCTTCTCGCAAGGATGGTATGGTTTGCTGCTGGCGTTTGATTCCTTGTACCCATTGGTCGATGACGCGAATAAATGCAGAGATACGTCCGTCAGCGTGGTTTTTGGGGAAGATTAATCGGTTGGGTATTTCTATTTCTGTCAGAGGTTTACCTGGCTGGGAACCCCAAAGGCGAAAGCCATGTATGTAATCTTTCTGGTTTTCACTGCCTAAGACTAATGTAGCGCGATCGCCATACACTTCTATCCAATGTGTCCTTGATGCATGAACAACTGCGCTGATAGCAACTTGGCAAGGTGTTCCATTGGCTAATTCTAGTGATAGTAGACAGTTATCATCTGTTTCTACTGGCTTGATTTCGCCGCTACTGGGGTCAATTCTTGTAGGAATGGCGGTATTTAAATGGGCGCTTAATCTGCGTACTGGCCCAAATAGCCAGTGAATATAATCGAAGGTGTGGGAACCTAAAGACCCCAATGCACCACCCCCTTTTTCTTTGGAGGAATACCAATTCCAAGGACGGGAGGTATCAGCACGAGAGGAACCTAACCAGTCAATTTTAATTAAGCGTAAATCACCTATATAACCTTGTGATAACAGTTCAGACAAGAACTGCCATCCTGGGATGAAGCGAAATTCAAAGTCTACGGTTGCGATTACGCCTTTGTTTTTTGCTAATTCATACAATTCTTTGGCTTGGACTACGTTTAAGGTAACGGGTTTTTCGAGTAACAAATGCTTGTGTGCTTGTAGCACAGTTTTCGCCATTTCATAGTGCAAAAACGGTGGTGTAGATATACTAACTGCTTGTACTTCTGGTAAAGCAACAATCTCTGCGATTGTGTCACAGGCGTGGGGAATATGATGGGATGCTGCTATAGCTTTGGCTTTGTTGATATCCCGATGATAAACAGCAACCACCTCAGTCTGTGGATGTGCTTGAAATCCAGGAATGTGAACTTTTTGACCAAATCCAGTGCCGGCGATCGCAACCCCAATCATAAGCAACTACTTAGAAAGCCTCGTCGCATCTTACCATAATTATTCTTTATCAAAGCTTTTTTACCGTAAAAGTCGCATCGTCAAAGGATAGCGAAAATGCTCGCCTCTGTAAGCTTTAATAGCAGCAAAAGTTACTAAAAATGATTGTAGTAACATTACCAATAAAATTAACAACATAAACATAATTAGTAAACTATCTAAAGTTGTCTTCATTTCATTTCCTGTGCCATTAGCAGTCACTGCTATACCACAACTAGTTAACACTAGAAACAAGGAGATGAATATGACAACTAAGGTATAAAATGTTAAAGATATTTGAAAGTTTAAAGATTCTTTGCCTTGTAAATCAATCCAGGGATACTGTGATTTTTTAAATCGCCAAATTACCAGCGGTGCTAAAAGGTTCAGAGGTAAATAAAGAGGAATACCGAGAAACACTAAAAAAAATAGCAACATCCACGCCAACAATGCTGAGAGATGACACAACATCGCCCATATCCGCATTTGTTGTTTGGGTTTTTCTCTCATAGCTTTTTCTGTTGAGATGGATTTATCGCGTAATTCTCCAATTTAACTATATGCCTACAGTCAACCCATTGATAGAAAATTTTTATAAATTGGGGTTGTAACTCAGCTACAGCAAGACTTTCAATCATCTCAAACAACTAGCTAGACAGTAATCTATTTAAAAGGGAACAGGGAATAGGGAACGCTTAAGCGGGAAATCTCTATCATCGAAACAATCGGGTCTAAAACCGAACTTCGTCCCGCTACGCTAACGCCTTTAAAGACGAAAAGTTGTGAAGCAAGGTATAGATTCCCATTACAAAAAGGTTAAAGTCATGCACATTTAAATTGACTATCTCATTGCGACGCAAGCCATTATCCCAAAGTCACCGCAGTAGTGCATAATTGCGCTTGCCTTGTAACAGAGGGGCTTGAAACCAGAAATTACGCGCTTCGCAGCGGTAGCGTTAGCGAGTCATCGAGCGTCGGTACGAGCGTCAGCGGTAGCGACACAGGAGCGTCGCGTCATTACGAACTTGTACTGAGCAAAGTCGGAAGTTTTACGAATTATTTGGTCAATAGACCTCTTGCAAAAGTTGGATACTCGCCAGAAAATAAATTTTCTGGCTGATAACTCAAGTCGGTTTCAACCGACTAATAACAGTATTTTTAGTCCGTTTCAACGGACTTTTGCTATTAGGCAGAGACTTGAGTCTCTGACGTTTAAGTATTTTTGCAAGAAGTCTAATCAATATGATTAATCACGCTCACCATCTGAGAGAGTTTTCGAGAAAGGTCGTCTAAGTGTTTAACTTTCTCGGTTGCTTCCATAACTGTTTCTCGAATCGCATAAATACTACCTAAAATTTGATTTATAGACTCATACCCATCTTGGATTGCTGGACTTAGTTGTTGACCTGGAAGTTGTATTTGTTGAGATTCCAGGGTTTTTACAGCATAATCAGCTAACTCACAAATTTGATTGTAAGTAGCTTCTACAGCCTCGGTGCGGCTGATTGTTTCTGTAGAAAGGCTTTGGAAAACTGTTTCGCCATCTTTTAATAGTTCTGATACCTGACGCTGGAGTGCTTGTTTTTGTTGCAGTTGTTTACGTGAGGCAAGTTCAGCAGCTTGGTATGCTTGGTCAACCTGGTCTAGGAGTCTAGTATGATCCAAAGCAAATCCTACTTGTACAGCTATTTGAGCAAATAGATTAATCTCAGGCTGTTGCCACTCACGGAAAGAAGAACACTGATGAGCAATTAATAAACCAAATAACTGGTCGTCTTTGAGAATTGGTGCTACCAAATTGGCTTTAACTGCATAGGTTTCGAGTTGATTAATGTGGCAATCGGTTAATCCAGTTTCATATATGTTGTTAACAGCTTGCACGCGACCAGCTTGATACTTCTCAACATAGCCTTCAACGAAGCATGGGTCTCTAATTTCGGCACGCAACACTTTTGGGTAAATTGGCACAACTGATTCTGCAATGACAGTCCCGTACCAATTAGCGTCAAAGCTATAAATAATCACTCTGTCAGTACTGATTGCTTTACGAACTTCTTCGACTGTGGTTTTGAGAACTTCGTCTTCGTTAAGTGATTTGCGAATGTCGTAAGTAATATCTGCAAGTAGCTGAATTCGTATACCTTCGGTATCGATGCGTTGCAGGAGTCTAGCATGGTCGAGAGCAAATCCTACTTGCATGGCTATCTGAGCAAATAAATCAATCTCAGGCTGTTGCCACTCACGGGGGCCAGAACACTGATGGGCAATCAATAAGCCAAATAACTGCTCGTCTTTGAGAATTGGTGCTACCAAATTGGCTTTGACTGCATAGTTTTCGAGTTGATTAATGTGGCAATCGGTTAATCCAATTTCATATATGTTGTTAACAGCTTGCACGCGACCAGCTTGATACTTCTCAACATAGCCTTCAACGAAGCATGGGTCTCTGATTTCGGCACGCAACACTTTTGGGTAAATTGGCACAACTGATTCTGCAATTACAGTCCCGTACCAATTAGCATCAAAGCTATAGACTATTACTCGGTCAGCGCTTAGTACTTTACGAACCTCATCAACTGTGGTTTTGAGGACATCCTCTTCGTTGAGTGATTTGCGAATATCGTGGGTAATGTCTACAAGCATCTGACTACGGATACTCTCGGTATTGATGCGTTGCAGGAGTCTGGCATGGTCGAGAGCAAATCCTACTTGCATGGCTACCTGAGCAAATAAATCAATCTCAGGTTGTTCCCAATTGCGGGGGGTGGCACACTGATGGGCAATTAATAAGCCAAATAACTGCTCGTCTTTGAGAATTGGTGCTACCAAATTGGCTTTGACAGCAAAAGTTTCGAGTTGATTAATGTGGCAATCGGTCAATCCCGCTTCATAAATATTATTTACGGCTTGCACGCGGCCAGCTTGGTATTTTTCGACATAGCCTTCAGCAAAGCATGTGTCTTTAATTTCGGCCCGTAATACTTTTGGGTAAATTGGAATCACTGATTCTGCGATTACAGTCCCGTACCAATTAGCGTCAAAACTATAGACTATTACTCGGTCAGCACTTATGGCTTTGCGAACTTCTTTGACAGTGTTTTTGAGGACATCCTCTTCATTAAGTGATTTACGAATGCAACGGGTTATATCTATAAATACTTCAGCTCTATCTGCTTTTGTATCGGCCTGTTCTAGAAGTTTGGCATAGTGGAGAGCAAATCCCACTTGCAAAACTATTTGGGCGAATAAATCAATCTCTGACTGCTGCCAGAAACGGAGTCTAGAACATTGGTGGGCAACTAATAAACCGAATAGCTGATCGCCTTTGATAATGGGTGCAACTAAACTAGATTTGACAGTAAATTGTTCTAATAATTCAACTTGATAATCAGTAAGATCGGCTTGGTAAATATCATCGATCGCACGAATAAAACCGTTTTGATATTTATCTATATACCCGGCTTCAAAACCGGGATTCAAGACTTTCACCCACAACATTTTCGCCAACCCAGGCACAACCGATTCTTCAATAAAAGTGCCATTCCAATTGGAATTAAAGCGAAAGATGGTGACGCGATCAATTCCTAAAGCTTTGCGAACCTCTTCAACAGTAGTTTTGAAGACATCTTGTTCATTAAATGATTCTCGTATCCAACGAGTAACTTTCATCAATAGTTGTGAGTATTCGGTTTCGGCTTCTTTTCCCCATAGCAAACTCGACAGCCGGTCTTTGATGGAATTGATATTTGTCTCTAGTACAGCTAATTCATCTGGGCTGGCAATGATAGTCTGGGGAAGCTCGTGTTCTAGGCTGAGTGTATTCACAATAGTAGTAGAAATTTCCGCAGAGTTGAGAACTCGACGAATAACCCGATGGGCTACAAAAGTAGCGATCGCACCTGATAAAATTGCAATTACACCCGTTCCAACGAATAAAAGCGATAGTTGCCTTTGGATAGCAAGTTCAGTTTCTTGTGAACTTCTAGCATCCTCTTGTCCAACTTGAGGAATTTGTTTGCTAACTGACTCAATAGCATAGTATGAGGTTGCTGTTCCCACCACTAATACAGGCAGTACGCTAACAGCAAGCGCCCAAGTTATTGCCTTAGCTTTTAAACTCCATTGAGAAGATTGATTCATAAATAAAGTTTTGGCGTACTAAAATTAAAAATAGAATCGAACGATTAACCAATTTTACACAAAAAACTGCCTAATTTGAGGATTTTACAGCATTTTTACTTTTGTAAAAAATTTTCCCATATTCACATATTTATTGCAAATCAAAATCGAAAAATAATTGATTGAAAATTGTCGCAGTCATTGCTATGTCTGTTTGAGCAAGACAGCCAACCACCGAAAAATGCCACAACCAAATATGAAAAAGGTTTCTTTCCCTACTCGCTAAGCTGTTCCATATATAACTTGCATAATTAGGGCGGGCAAGATGCCCACCCCACAAGAGTTTTATTTAATTTGATTATGTAATTTAGATGTTTTTTAGCTTACTTCCTTTTTCAAACTAGTCGCTCACATGATAAATCACGCAACGAGGGCATGAAAATCCCTCTTCTGTTGCCCTTAGTCCCTCATTCTTGACCCCCATTTTCAAGATAGCAATCCAAAGTCACCCATTTAGGTGAAGGCATACGAAAATACTACAAGATAATATGAAGGAAAATTAAGCAATTATACAACTAGTTCTTTGTATAGTTAAGAGCGTATTCATTGAGACATTAATCTTGACCGAAAACGGCAACAGTTTAAGCAAATTTACTTATAAAAAACAAAGATAATGTATTTCGAGTTCTCCCCTTACTGTTATTGACACTAACTCTTTGTTTGCGTCTCACCCCAGGCTACTGCCATACAGCATATTCACAGGCATATATAAATGGCTACTCCCATAGAAATACCTATGATTGGCAAAAAAATTAAGTACCCATTCCGCTGGCTGATGGGACTGATAGCAGCAGGTGCTTTGGTTGTGGGAACAACGACAACTTACACGTTGGTAAATCAAAGTAAGAGTAAACAAGATATTGCCGAGTTAACAGTCCCAGTGGCATCGCAAAATATTACCCTGCTGATTACAGCTAGTGGTAAGGTGGTGCCGATTCAAAGCGTCAATGTCAGTCCCAAAAATCCTGGAACTTTGTCCCAATTATATGTAGAGCAGGGCGATCGCATCAAGCAAGGACAAATCATCGCCCGTATGGATAGCGCCAGCATTGAAGCCCAAATCCGTCAATATACTGCTAGCCTAGCCCAAAACCAAGCACAACTGGCAGAAGCTTTAGCAGGTAATCGTCCCCAAGAAATTACCCAAGCCAAGGCGCGGTTAGCACAAGCACAAGCCCAATTAGCACAAGCTCGTACAGGTAATCGTCCCCAAGAAATAGCCCAAGCACAAGCCCAAGTGGACGCAGCGCAAGCGAGGGTAAATTACACAACTGAACAGGTAAAGCGTTACCAATACCTAGTTCAACAAGGAGCTGAGAAAAAACAATTACTAGATCAAGCCATCAGTGATGACAAAAGTGCTAAAGCTAGTTTAGAGGAAGCGAAAAAACGATTGTCATTGCAGCAAATTGGGACTCGTAGCGAGGAAATTGCTCAACGAGAAGCCGCAGTCACCGAAGCACGAGCAGCCTTAGTATTGTTAGAGGTGGGTACTCGTCCTGAAGAAATCGCTCAGCGTCGAGCTGCTGTAGCAGCAGCTCAGGCGCAGTTAAAAGGCGTGCAAGTACAGCTAGAAGATACAATTATCCGCGCTCCCTTTTCGGGAATTGTGACGCAAAAGTACGCCAACGTAGGGGCGTTTGTCACTCCCACAACATCCGCTTCTGCGACTGCATCGGCAACTTCTAGTTCTATTGTCGCCGTAGCACGGGGTTTAGAAGTGGAAGCAAATGTTCCAGAAGCTGATATTGGCAGAATTAAAGGAGGGCAACAAGTAGAAATTGCCGCAGATGCCTATCCAGACCAAGTTTTTAAAGGTCATGTCCGGTTAATTGCTCCCGAAGCAGTCCTAGAACAGGGTGTGACATCCTTTAAAGTGCGAGTTACTCTTGATAACGGTACAAATAAACTGCTCTCTGGCTTAAATGTGGATTTAACATTTTTAGGCGATCGCGTCAATAATGCCTTAGTCTTGCCAACTGTTGCCATCGTCACCGAAAAAGGTCAAACAGGCGTACTTATACCAGATAAAAACAATCAACCCCAGTTCCGTGAAGTCACAATCGGAGCGCAAATTAAAGACCAAACGCAGATTTTAGGGGGAGTGAAACAAGGCGATCGCGTGTTTATCAATCCACCAAAAGAATACACAATCCAAAAGGCAAATAAAAGGGAGTAGGGAATAGCCAACAGGGAACAGAGAATAATGAATTTTTTAGAAAGCATTAATATGGCAGGCAAAACCCTGCTGTCGAATAAGTTGCGTAGCGCCCTGACGATGCTGGGTATTGTGATTGGCAATGCCTCAGTGATTGCAATGATTGGTATTGGCGAAGGAGGACAGAAGTATGTTTCTCAACAACTAGAGTCGCTAGGGCCAAACGTGTTATTTGTAATTCCAGGTAATCGCGAAACTCAGCGGATTTCTCTAGACTTGCCCAAAACACTTGTTTTAGAAGATGCGGAAGCGATCGCTACTCAAGTACCAACGGTAGCAGCAGTGACTGCGGAATTAAACAGCAGGCAGATTGTTACTTACCGCAACAGAAACACCGATATTAATATCATTGGCACAACTCCTAGTTTTTTGAAAGTGCGAGACTTTGAAATAGCCAAGGGACGGTTTTTTACCGATATAGATATGAAACGCAGCAATCAAGTTGTGGTACTGGGTGCAAAATTGGCAGAAAGATTCTTTGGTAATAGTAACCCCATAGGTCAGCAGTTACGCATTAAAGATACTAGCTTTCAAATTATCGGTGTATTAGTATCCAAAGGCTCAAATCTGGGTGTTGATTATGATGATGCCGCACTATTACCTGTTGTTACAGCCGCAAACCGCATTGTTGGGCGAACATCTCCCTACGGACTAGAGCTAACTTACATCGTTGCCTCAGCCAAGAACGCCGATAGTGTGGATGCAGCCCAGTTTCAAATAACGAATTTGCTCCGCCTGCGACACAAAATTATTGGTGAAGATGATTTCACTATCAATACTCAAAAAGATGCATTGCAAACCGTCGGTCAAATCACCAGTGCATTAACAATTATGTTAGCAGCGATCGCAGGCATTTCTTTATTTGTCGGCGGTATCGGCATCATGAATATTATGCTAGTTTCTGTCACCGAACGCACCCAAGAAATTGGGCTAAGAAAAGCTATTGGGGCAACCGAGCAAGATATTTTGTTACAGTTCATCATTGAAGCGGTGATCGTCTCAGCTGCCGGTGGTTTAGTGGGGACTGCGGTTGGTGTCAGTGGCATCATGTTAGTAGCAGCCTTAACCCCTTTAGAAGCGAGTATCTCTCCATTGGCAATTGCGATCGCAGTTGGTGTTTCAGGCGGGATTGGTTTATTCTTTGGCGTCGTTCCCGCACGCCGCGCCGCCAAACTCGATCCAATTGTCGCTTTAAGGAGTGCTTAAATAATTCGTAATTCGTAATTCGTAATGACGCGACGCTCCTGTGTCGCTATCGAGGACTCCCGTCTCAATTGGCGTGCATATTCAGGGTCAACGTTCTCGTCAAACAGATATTTGAGGCTCATGCGAGGCGATCTCTACTTTCTGTTGCGCCTTCAACTGTTGAAATCGGAGTCTGGCCGGCGAAGGGTTTTGGCGCTGTTCTGCCCGCATCCGTTCGCCAAACTCAATCCAATCGGTCAGATACTGCCCCACCACTTCTCGATTGTGCAGGTAGTAGAGGATTGTGGCGTAGACCTGCTCCAGCGACAACGATGGGTAGATCTGGGCAATCTCTTCAGCCGTGCGAGCGCGATAGATGTACTCGTAAAGAATACTCTCAATTCCAATTCGGGTTCCTTTGAGTCGGATGTCATCGAGTGAAAGCACATTGAAATATTCTTCCAGTTGCATACAGTACGACCCCTTGCACAAATATCACACCTTAATCATAGAAGACTTGTGGGGACTCTACCATGAACGCTAAACAACTTCGTAACCTCGTTTTCCCGATCCACCGCTATTTGGGTTTAGGGGACTTCCGCGACACGTTAAATCTTGCAGGGGCATAGAAACTACTCCAACTGACATATTTAGCCCTATTATCAACGATAGCCCCTGCTTAGAGGCTGTTGATTATTGCTTAACTGCTTTCATCGACAAACTAATCCGTTTCAATTTCTCATTAACTTCCAATACGCGCACTTTCACAACTTGTCCCACTTTGACAACTTTCTTGGGATCATCGACAAACCTATCAGCCAGTTGGGAAATATGCACTAAACCATCCTGATGCACGCCAATATCGACAAACGCACCAAAGTTGGCAACGTTGGTAATCATTCCCTCTAGTTCCATTCCCACCTGTAAATCGGTAATTTCCTTAATCCCCTCTTTAAAGGTGGCATACTTAAACTCAGCTCTTGGATCTCTACCTGGTTTTTCCAGTTCGCTGAGGATGTCGCGCAATGTCGGTTCACCAACGGTATCGGTAACGTATTTCTTCAAGTTGGTTTTTTGGAGTTTTTCGGCAATCTGTGTCACCTGATTCAATGGTACGCACACCTCAGAAGCGATCGCTTCCACTACAGAGTAACTTTCTGGATGCACAGCAGTGTTATCCAAAGGATTTTCACCACCGCGAATTCTTAAGAAACCCGCTGCTTGTTCAAAGGCTTTCGGCCCCAATTTGGCAACTTTCAACAGTTGACGACGATTTTTAAAGGCTCCATGCTGGTTACGATAAGCAACAATGTTATTGGCAACCGTTGGCGTAATCCCAGAAACAAAAGTTAACAATTCTTTAGAAGCTGTATTTAAATCGACACCGACATAGTTAACGCAGCTTTCTACCGTTTCATCCAATTTCTTTTTCAACAACTTCTGATCGACATCGTGCTGATATTGTCCTACGCCAATCGATTTGGGATCGATTTTCACCAATTCCGCCAAGGGATCTTGCAATCGGCGACCGATGCTAATAGCGCCGCGCACGGTAATATCTAAATCGGGAAACTCTTCGAGGGCAACTTTGCTAGCAGAATATATAGATGCACCCGACTCATTCACCATTACCTTAATTGGTTGGCGATCGCTTTGTTGCAGAACTTCCAAAACAAACTCATCTGTTTCGCGAGAGGCTGTACCGTTACCAATCGCAATTAATTCAATTTTGTACTTTTCCAACAAATTTTTGAGCGTTTGGGCTGCTTTGAGGCGTTGTTCAGCCGCTTGGTGAGGAAACACCGCTTGGTATTCCAAAAATTTACCTGTTTGATCAAGTACAGCAACCTTGCACCCAGTTCTAAAACCAGGATCTATCGCCAGGGTTGGTTTCATCCCGGCTGGTGCAGACAGCAACAACTCCCGCAGATTTGCTTCAAATGTCTTAATAGATTCAACATCTGCATAGGCTTTCTTTTCTGAAATTACCTCCCCCATTAGAGATACTTTCATTAAACGGTTGAATGCATCTTTCAGCATTGCTTGGTAAAAGTCACGAATTTCCTGAATCTTGGTTTTAATTTCAACAGATGCTAAATATCCCAGCACGACATCCTCATCGAAGGCAATTTCATAACTTAGTACCCCTTCAGCTTCACCCCGACACAACGCCAACATGTTATGAGGTGCGATATTTTCTACTTTGACTTGATAGTTACGGTACATCTCAAATTTGGTTGTACCTTCGGGATGATCATTTTTAATCCGAGAAATGAATACTCCTGCCTCTACAAAATATTCACGCAGATATAGGCGTAAATCGGCCTTTTCTGCCACTTCTTCCGCTAAGATGTCGGCTGCACCCTTCAGCGCCTCTTCAGGTGTTTTTACTGCTTTTTCTGAGGAAACGTACTTCGCCGCTACCTCTGGAAGTGAGGCGGATAGAGGATTTTTGACATTTAAAGATTTGATCAACTCCGCTAGCGGTTCTAGTCCTTTCTCTCTGGCGATGGTGGCGCGAGTCCGGCGTTTGGGACGATAGGGTAAGTATAAATCCTCAAGTTCGGTCTTTTGTAAACAGGATGTGAGTTTTGCTTTGAGTTCATCCGTGAGTTTACCTTGTTCGGCGATCGCATTTAAAATCACCGATTTTCGTTCTTCCAACTCAGTTAAGTAAGTATATCGATCAGCTAAATCACGCAGCTGAACTTCATTCATTTCACCAGTGCGTTCTTTACGGTAACGGGCAATGAAGGGAATAGTTGCACCCTCCGCCAAAAGTTCCAGCGAATTTTGCACCTGATAAGGCTTAAGGTCTAGCTCAGTTGCCAGTAATTGAGGAATGTTCAGCATCGGGTGTTTTAGTTGAAAAAGTTATTCCTTGAGGTACTATACTAGCTCGTTCTTTTAATGCCAGCCTAGTATACTAGGCTAATTTGCCAGATGCTTACGTAACATAGAAAATCTATAATTATTTTGATAAAGTATTGTTAAGCAAACCTGCTTAGATGTAAAATTAACCACAATTCCAAAAATCATTTGAATTTACTTTATAACCCCTCCGGTTCTTGGTTTAGAGGTTACGGAAAATGGCTTTGTTTTTTTTGATCCCACTTTGTACTGGTTTAATAACTGGTTACTTTTTTAAAAAAAGCACTGATGAAATCGCCTATCTAGCTGGCGTATTTGCAGCTATTAGCCTGCTTTTAAGTTTGGTTTTAGCACCATGGCCAATCCAGCTTATGCTGTTATTTATTGTCCTCATCAGTACTAATAAACTCTTGCGAAAGCAAAACTACAAACCAACTCAAGAGTTAGAAAAATAACTCACACAATCCGAGTGATCTTGACGATCACCGCAATCTTAAATTGTGACGCCCAACCAGCTAGAAGCTTCTGGATTCTTTTAATCTTAATAAGGACGGATGTTATTTTTCTGACCGTTACTAACCATTCCTAAGATATTGATCCGGGACATTTTGAGGTTTTCTAAAGCTCTATCTAGGGCTGAAGAATCTGTCTGATCAAGCCTTACAGTCAGTAAAATGCCATCGGTATGGGGTGCTAATAAACTAGCATCTGCTAGTCCGATTAAGGGAGGAGCATCATAGATTACTAAATCAAAAGTGTTGTGAAAATCCTCCATCAGACGCTTCATTTTCTCAGACGAGAGTAACTTTGCTGGATCGGGTGGTATGGGCCCAGCAGTAACTACAGATAATTGACTCATAAAAGGTAATTGCCGGATGACTTCTCCGGTTGGCAAATTCGTCGAGATTAAATTACTTAATCCCCAAAGATTATTTAGATCTGACAGGTTGTGAATCATCGGTTGGCGAAGATCAGCATCAATAAGTAGTACTCTTTGCCCCATTGTTGTCGCTATTTGAGCCAGATGAAATGCCACGGTAGATTTACCATCTCCAGACATCGCTGAACTAATGACGATAGAATTAATCTGGCGATCGGAACTTAGTAGTTGGATATTTGTATAAAGTACCCGTAGAGCTTCTAAGAATCTTGTCGAGTAGTTGCTATAGTCTTGATCTGGTAAAACAGCCAACCCAGGAATTTCTTGCATAAGAAAATTTGGGACTCTAACTATTGGCATTTCTTGCGCGATCGCGTTGTTTTGATTACTACTTTGAATCTGTTTCTCAAAAGGGATATTTCCTAACAATGGCAGCTTTACCTTGTCTTTGAGAGCTTGAACACTGTGGTAAGTATTGTCTAGTTTTTCCATCAGAAAGGCAACGCCAAGTCCTAAGAAAATACTAGCGGTTAATCCTGGGAGCAAATTACGTGTCATATCCGAAGAATTTACCTGGGTCTCTGGCTTCTTTGGTGCTTGGAGTAATTGCCACCCAAGTTCTGTTTGCGAGATCTGAATTTGTAGGGTTTCACGAGTTGAGAGAAAACGATTGAGACTTTCAGTAGCAATCTGTAATTTTCGTTGTAATTCAGTATATTGTCGTGCCAAAATTGGCCACTGCTTACGTTTTTGTTCAAGTTCTTTTTCTACTTTGGCGAGTTCTTGACTTTGCACTTCTAAAGTCTGAAGTTGATTTTTTACCTCTGCAACTCTGAGTTCTAAAACGCGCTGTGCTTCTTGAGCGATTAAAGGTAATAAAGTTTGTCGTTTTTCTTTTAAGGTTTGCAGTGTTGGGTTATCTTCTTGCAGACGAGTAGACTCAGCAGCAATTTGAACATCCAATGCGCGCAACTGACCAACTAACTGCTGATATAAAGGAGCATCCTTTAATACCGCTAGCTTCCCATTTTGTTGCTGTAGGAGCGCAAAGTTGGAGCGAACTTGTGCTAGTTGCTGATTAACCGTTTGTCTTTGCCCAGATACAGAGGTAGCTTGAGTATCAACCTGTGCTACTTGGCTTTCCGGATCAGCAAAGTCGTTTTTCTGGCGAAAAGTTTGTAGTTCTTTCTGGAGCTGATCAACTCGATTTTGTAGAAATGGCAGTTGTTTTTCGACAAACTGAGTTCCTTGACGTAACTTGGTCTGCCGTTTTTCTCGGCTGTAGTATAAATAATCTTTAGAGATTTTGTTTAATACTGCTTTAACTTGATCTGGATTGTTATTTCGATAGCGAACTTCTATGATCTTAGTTTCTCCCAAGCGAGTGATGGTCAGAGAATTTAGTAGCGAATCATAGCTGAGACCTGGATAATCAGCTCGTAGTTGCTTGATAATTCCTTCTAACAGTTCAGGACTTTTAAGTACCTGAATTTGGCTTTCGTAGTCTAGACCTGACTGGGTTGATGAACTAGGTTCTTTAACGACATCTACTGCATTGCTGTCATCGTTCACAGGTTCGACTAACAGCTTAAAATTGCCTTCATATACTGGTAATTCCCGGTTGAGCATCAAGTTAGCTACTACAGTCGTCATCACAGCAATAGTTACCCCAGCAATGACTAGCGCTCGTCGCCGCACAATATTCAACAACTCTACAAAATTCCAGTCGCTTCGTTGTTGTGTTTCACTGAAAGCAAAAGGTTGAGTTTGGAGAAATGGCGTTACAGAGTTACCACTGCGATCAGAGCTTGATGATTGTGAAGAGTGATTCTCCATTATTATCGTTTTAAATTATACAATTGGTATTTTGATGTATATTCTAGCCGAGGTTAACCTTAATCTCTAGCTACGTTTATGTGCAGTTAGAGTTAGAAACCGATAAATCTATTACGTATATAAATTTTAGCCATAGCTACAGAAGATCATCACGTGTGTGTAAATAAATATCATTAACCAAGTAGATACGAATAAACATAACTATAACTCCACGGTTTTTTAGCCATAAATGCTGATGTTGTAGACCCAACTGATTAAAATTTATTGTAAAAAGAGTACCAGGTTCAGTTCATCTATACTTAACTATTGAACTATACGTTCTACATTTAATCTTTGATTAAGTGTCAAATTAGACTATTTAAAGCTTAAATTTCCCATTTTAGAAATTTCTGTGGTGTGAGTCTGTCAGATGCGATCGCAGTTTGAAATACCTAAATCTACTATTTTCAAAGTTTAAATAACTACTCAGAATAAGCTTTTGTAACTTAATTTACTTAAGACTTTAAAAGCTTACTAATTATATTTAGTAGAATTACAGTCAATACTACATAAAAATTCATACAAGATAAGTTGTATCTTTTGTAAAGATTCTGTTTAAGCAAATTTTTATAAAATAAATTTTTGGTAAAGTCTATTTGTATATTTAAAACATGCTATTCTCGTGGTATTCTAGTAGGAAATGACATGTAGATAAATTTTAAAATACAGTACTGTAGTTGAAAACTACATGTGATAAAAAAACGTTAAGTAATACTAATGTGATAGTAAAAATGCCAAACAAATCTGATTTGATCATCCAAAAATCCTAATTGATGCAGAATAAATAGTGGTTAATGCTGTAGCACCTTGTCACAGTGTTTTAAGTAAATATATCTGTAAGTTTGTAAACTAGTTTACCCTTGTGTGTTCGATCTCCCTAGCAAATGCCCGTGGCAGATTAGACCCTTTCTGTGTTTTTGTGTTCCCCTGGTCAAAAGAATCCCTTAATAATCGCTTATACAAACGAAGAAGCAGTGCAAGTTCTGAAAAACCAACTGTAATATTTTAGTAAAGCTTGCAGATAGTTCTGTGATTTTGCGTAAACCCTTGTGTAGTAGGTGATTAATAAAATAGGCCTAGAGCAAAATGAGACTACTTAATATCTCTAGGCCTGTTTTGATATGTAAATTAATGGCTTGAGCAGTTCAGTAGTGTCTTTAACAAGATTACTTAGGTAGGATACGGCTGATGAAACTTAATGAATGGATTAATCAAAAATTTTTACAATCCATTTCTCCTTCCGTTCGGTTAGATTTTAAGAACGAATATTCTTCAAAAACCCAGCAATCAATTAAATTGTCTGTAATTACTCAATTTTTTCCTCCAGACTTTGCCCCCACAGGACAATTGATTGAGGAACTAGTGAAACAGTTGGGGCAGCAAGGGGTAGATGTCGAGGTTTTTACGAGCCAACCAGGGTACGCGTTTCGCTCTGGGACAGCTCCAGCAATTGAACGTGCTGGTCGAATTAGAATTCAAAGATCGCGCACTGCTCAACTATGGCCAGGGCGGATTCGGGGCAAAGCCGTCAATGGAGTTTTGTACACCTTGCGTGCTGCCATCTATCTATTGAGAGCATGGCAACGTCGAAATTTGTTGTTGGTAACTTCAGCTCCGCCATTTTTGCCAATCGTGGCATATCTGGCTCATCTGTTGTTTAGACTTCCTTATGTCTGCATACTCTACGATCTTTATCCCGATATTGCGATCGCTTTAGGAGTAATCTCTAAAAATAGCCCTTTAGCGCGGCTGTGGCGTGCCATAAACAGACAGATTTGGCGAAGCGCTAAAGGAATTGTGGTGCTAAGCCCAGCAATGAAGCAGCGAGTCGTAGCAAGTTGCCCGCAGATAGCCGATAAAGTTTCTGTAATTCACAGTTGGGCCAACCCAGAGTTGATTGTCCCAATCGCCAAGCAAGAAAACTGGTTTGCTTGGAAGCACGACTTAGTGCAGAAATTTACCGTACTCTATTCTGGAAACTTGGGACGCTGCCACGATATGGCAACTATCCTAGAAGCTGCAAAAGAACTCCAAGATGAACCAATTCAGTTTGTGTTCATTGGTGGTGGAGCTAAGCGGGATGATTTGATCCAAGATGTAGAGCAATCAGGATTGAGAAACTTCACATTTCTGCCATATCAAGATAAGCAGATATTGCCATATTCCTTAACAGCTTGTGATTTGTCGCTAGTAACTGTAGATTCCACCACCGAGGGTTTAGTAGTTCCTAGCAAGCTTTACTCCGCTTTAGCTGCGGGACGGCCGATAGGAGTGATTTGTTCACAATATTCCTACCTCAGACAGATGATTACCGAAGCTGGGTGTGGTGCGACATTTGATAACGGAGACAGCCATGCTCTGGCACAATTCATTCGCTTATTGAGCCGCGATCAGCAATTAGGGGAACGGATGGGTAAATCGGGTCGTCAGTACTTGCGATCGCACTTCACACTGAAGATTATTTCTCAACAATACTTTGATATTTTCCAGCAGGTGATCGCGCCTGAAGGCGTAATCTCTTTATCTCAAAGCCATATAAAATAAGCTTTTAGAAAAAATTACGTTGACAGCATCACCATAGGTTGATGGTTGATTGCCACAGCAAAATTAGGTTTTTAACCTAATTTTTGTGGAAAACAGACTTAATTAGAGTCAGAATCACCATTAATTTTGTCATCTTCATTACTAATCCCCAAAAGATGAGGATGTCAAACAGCATCAGGGTTTAAAGCATCTCTAGGTAAATCGAATTACGAACTAATTAGTACTTTCTCAACATTGGCATAGTCAGACCAATAGCTAAAAGAGAAAATACTTCTCTATTGATTTGATGAATTTTGTGTTTTCCAACAAAACTGCCAAATTTATCTTGTCAAATTCCTTAACTTTGGGAGAGTTATATTTCATGGAAAATTGAAAGTAAAGGTAATGCTTTGGAGATAAAAATAGCAATAGGAATTAGTAGAACTGACGAAATTTAAAAGCATCGTAAAGTTCAGCACTTCTTTTGTTTAGCCTTAAAAATATCTCTAATTAAAGTTTTGTTTTTCTATAATGTTGATTTGAATTAATCAAATATAGTGATGGTAGAAGATGTTATAATTCCTCTAGATAGATTGACAAAAAAACAGTTTAGATATAGACAATAAATATATCTGTCATCTCGACAAAAAAGCTGTTAATCAGCTAGTTCCAAATTACATAACATTGAGTCGTTAATTTGAGGAGGTGGGCTTTGATGGTCTTTTTGATCTCAGTCCCTTCCAACGTAACCTTCCTTATTTTTTACCTATTTTATCGATGTGGGAGGTCGAATTGCAGAGAAGGTGTGACCGAAATCGGAAACGTTCAAAAAGAAGATCTATTTACTGCCCAATTCATAATTGCTATCTCGAAAGCAGAAGCCAGAAATATCAGCTATTTGCTGATCAAGCGGGTCAATTGCAGCAACGGGGTATGAGTAGGCGCAGAGCATTGATGGTAGTGGCAACCCAAACAGCAGTTTCTATAGAAGGAGAATGGTTAGAGGCTTTCTGGTGTGACTACTGCCAGCAAACAAAGTGGTATCACGTCCGCAAGTCAGGCGATCGCACACATGAAGTTTGTCTAGCACCACAAGACCTCTGGCAGCAAGTAGCAGGAGTAGTTGATCCCCAGGGAAACCCCTCCGTAGGCGAATTCACTCGCCGACAAGCAAGTCTAGTGGGTTATCACAGCATGAATGACTTCCAATTTGTCACTTAAAAATTCAAAATTCAAGTTGCGCTTCTAGCGTAACCTTTGGTGCAACTCAAAATTTAAAAATATCTCTTTCCCCACTCCAAGCTCCCCATTCCCTAACTTTTATGTATGAGTAATCAAGGAACCACCCCAAAGCCAGAATTAGTGATTGAAGCTGGACGCACCGAGCAGCAGTATTGGAGAGATTTATGGCGTTATCGAGAGCTATTCTACTTTCTGGCCTGGCGTGACATTTTAGTACGATACAAGCAAACAGCAATTGGAATGCTTTGGGCACTACTGAGACCGTTTTTAACCATGGTCGTGTTTAGCGTAGTCTTTGGCAAAATAGCGAAATTACCTTCAGGGGGAGCGCCATATCCGATCTTAGTATTTGCTGCCATGTTACCTTGGCAGTTTTTTGCTAACTCTTTGGCTGAATGTAGCATGAGTTTAATTACCAATGCAAACTTGGTTTCTAAAGTCTACTTTCCGCGTTTGATTGTACCTGTCAGTGCAGTAATTGTCAGCTTTGTAGACTTTATGATTTCGGGGATCATCCTCTTAGGATTGATGGCTTGGTATGACTATGTTCCTAGTTGGCGGATAGTCACACTGCCTTTATTTACTGCGATCGCCTTTGCGGCTTCGATGGGAGTAGGGTTGTGGTTAGCAGCTTTAAATGTGGAATATCGGGACTTTCGCTATATTGTGCCGTTCATTGTACAGTTTGGTCTGTATATATCGCCTGTTGGTTTTAGTAGTAACGTTGTGCCAGAGCAGTGGCGGCTAATATATAGCCTCAATCCAATGGTAGGAGTCATTGACGGTTTTCGCTGGGCAATTCTCGGTGGAGACGCAGAACTTTACTGGCCAGGATTTGCACTTTCTATGGGATTAATCATCTTTTTACTAATCAGTGGCATCTGGTACTTCCGAAAAATGGAACGAACCTTTGCTGATGTAATTTAGGTAGACGGTTGAAATCGTTTAACAAAAAAATTTTGAACCCTTTTTTAAATATAGAAAGCGGCAATAACCGAGATTAAAAATCTTGTCTCAACTGCCAAAAACTCCATCCACAAGAGGGTGGAGTTTTTGATTAATTACACACTTGATAAACACGTTTTTGGAGGTACTTCAATGATGTTACTAAAAAATCTTAAAGAGAAAATTGAAAATAAAGCAGCCCGAATTGGAATTATTGGTCTAGGATATGTAGGCTTACCAATTCTGGTATCTTTTGCTAAAAAAGGTTTTTCTGTATTAGGTTTTGATATTGACCAATACAAAATTGATCAAATTAGAGCAGGTAACTCATATATTAAGCATATTCCTTCAGAGAACTTAAAGCACGAATTGATCGAGGTCACTAGCGATTTGTCCCGGTTGTCTGAGGTAGATGCAATCATTATTTGTGTGCCCACGCCTCTGAATACGCACAGAGAACCTGATTTAAATTATGTAATTGAAACAACCTATGCGATCGCTCGTTGTTTAAAAATCGGGCAGCTGATAGTTTTAGAAAGCACAACTTACCCAGGCACTACAGAAGAGGTCATGCTACCGATTCTAACTAGAACTGGTTTGGCAGTTGGTGAGGAATTTGCTTTAGCCTACTCTCCAGAACGCGAAGACCCTGCCAACGAAAAATTTTCTTTAGTGAATGTACCAAAGGTAGTTGGGGGAACAACACCTCTATGTTTAGAGCTTGCTCAAACCCTCTACGATCAGATCATCGTCAAAACTGTTCCGGTTTCTTCGACAAAAACCGCTGAGGCATCGAAAATTTTAGAAAACATTTACCGTGCTGTAAATATTGCCTTAGTCAATGAATTAAAGATTTTATTCCACAAAATGGATATAGATATCTGGGAAGTCATTGAAGCAGCGAAAACCAAACCATTTGGTTTTCATGCCTTCTATCCAGGCCCCGGTTGGGGTGGGCATTGCATTCCTATCGACCCATTTTATTTAAGCTGGAAAGCCAGAGAGTATGACCTTTCTTTGCAGTTTATCGAGTTAGCAGGTGAAGTTAATACTCTTATGCCTAACTATGTAGTTAACAGGTTAGCATCTGCTCTCAATAATCAATGCAAACCAATCAAAAACTCTCGAATTCTCCTTTTAGGAGTTGCTTATAAGAGAAATGTTGACGACCAAAGAGAAAGTCCTTCTCTGAAAATTATTCAACTCCTACAGCAGCAAGGCGCACTCGTAGAATATCACGATCCCTACGCTCCAACCTGTAACAATCATCGTCATTATCCAGAAATCGACCTGCAATCTTTACCTTTAACCAAAGAAAACTTGCAGAAGTTTGATGCTGTGATCATTGCTACTGATCATGATCATGTAGACTACCAATTAGTGGCAGATAACTCATCATTAATCATTGATACACGCAATGTTTTGGCATCTCAAGGCTTAAAAGGCGAAAGCATTGTCTGTGCTTAAGCAATAAATTCTGACAAATTTCTGCGTGAGCTTTTGTTTCATTCGAGGATTGAGGTCTCGAATGAAACTGCTTTGAATTTTGCGGCAAATCTACAGACTTTATCAAGACAAGTTTTGAATTTTTTTTGAAGATGCCTCACATGGATAAATATGTAGCCGTAATTGGCTGTGGTTACTGGGGGAAGAATTTAGTTCGCAATTTTGCTCAATTGGGTGTTTTGCGGGTAATTTGTGATGCTAGCCAACAAGCATTAGCACAATTTCAACAAGAATATGGTGTTGAAGGAGTTACTGATTTTGCCAAAGTCTTGGCAATACCCGATGTTAAGGCTGTAGTGATTGCAACTCCAGCACCAACTCATGGTGGCTTAGTTATGCAAGCATTAGCTGCTGGTAAAGATGTGTTTGTTGAGAAGCCATTAGCTTTAACCTTAGAAGATGCTTTAGTAATTCAGGCTACTGCTGATCAAAGCAGTAACATCCTCATGGTTGGACACTTACTAGAGTATCATCCCGCTTTAGTCAAACTTCGTAGTTTAGTAAAGAACGGCAAAATTGGTCAGTTGCGATATCTTTATTCTAATCGCTTGAGTTTTGGTAAAGTTCGCACCGAAGAAAACGTACTTTGGAGTTTTGCTCCCCATGATATTTGTAATATTCTAGGGTTTGTTGGTAAATTGCCAATCACTGTACAAGCTGTTGGTAGTGCTTGCTTGGGTGAAGTTGCAGACTTTTGTCTGGTCAATCTTGAGTTTGAGCAAAATCTCAAGGCACACATTTTTACCAGTTGGCTACATCCTTTTAAAGAGCATCGGCTGGTCGTGGTTGGAGAATCTGGGACTTTAGTTTTTGATGATGTTTCTATTGATGAGAAATTAGTATTATACGACCAACAAGCAGAATTAAAAAACAATATTCCAGTCCTGAAAAAGCATTCCCAAACTGTCATCCCCATCGATACAGGCGAACCTTTAAAGTTGGAATGCCAACACTTTCTTAGTTGTGTTGAAAATAGACAAACACCATTAACCGACATCCAAAATGGGATTAATGTTTTAACTGTTTTGCAGTCGGCTCAGGCATCTTTAGCATCTCAAGGTCAGGCAATTTATTTAAAGGAGACTCAAGTTGTCAACAGTTGATGCAAATTCTGCAACCAAAACTTCAGAATATTTTGTCCACGAATCTGCTTATGTTGATTTGCCAACTACGATTGGTAAAGGAACTCAAGTCTGGCATTTTAGCCACGTCATGCGAGATGTAGTGATTGGTGAAAGTTGCAAGATTGGACAAAATGTATTTGTTGCCAGTGGTGTACAAATCGGGCGGAATGTCAAAATTCAAAATAACGTCTCTGTTTATGCTGGTGTTGTTTTAGAAGATGACGTTTTTTGTGGCCCCAGTTGTGTATTCACCAATATTAAAACGCCTCGCTCAGCTTTTCCGCGCAATACACAAGATGATTATTTTGTCACTTTGATTAAGCAGGGGGCAACGATTGGGGCGAATGCCACAATTGTTTGTGGGCATACAATTGGGCGTTATGCATTTATTGGTGCTGGTGCAACTGTTACCAAAGATATTCCAGATTATGCTTTGGTCTATGGTAATCCAGCAAAACGGGTTGGTTGGATGTGTGAGTGTGGCGCTAAGTTAGAAGATTTTACCACAACCACTGTATGTCAAGCCTGCGATCGCCACTACGAATATTGTGGCGAAAATCAAATTCGGAAGATTGTTTGACTTTAAAAGTTGGCTATCTTTAATCTCAATTATTGTGGTGAAACTGAAAAGGATTGGATAACGACTGTGAATATTCCTCCATTTGATGCAACTACTCAGTATCAAAGCATTGCGGCTGAGGTAGAAAAAAATATCTGTGCGGTCATGGCTGCTGGACGCTATATTATGGGGCCTCAAGTCAAAGAATTTGAAACCCAATTTGCCCAGTACTTAGATGTAGAAAACGTCATCTCTTGTAACTCAGGAACAGATGCGCTACACCTAGCCTTAAGAGCTTTAAAAATCGGCCCTGGAGATGAGGTAATTACCACACCTTTTACATTTATTGCCACAACAGAAGCCATTGGCATAGTCGGAGCCACACCTGTTTTTGTCGATGTCGACTTAACTACTTATAATATCGACCCTGAGTTAATTGAAGCCAAAATCACAGAGCGGACAAAAGCCATTTTGCCAGTGCATTTATATGGGCGTCCTTGCAATATGACGGCAATTATGGAAATTGCTCACAAGCATAACCTGAAAGTCATTGAAGATTGCGCTCAAGCCACCGGAGCAACTTGGGAAGGTATAAAAGTCGGCACAATTGGGGACGTTGGTTGTTTTAGCTTCTTTCCCACCAAGAATTTGGGTTGCTTTGGCGATGGTGGGGCGATAGCTACCGCCGACTCAGAAATTGCAGAGCGAGTTGAATATTTACGTCGGCATGGTGGCAAAGTTAAGTACCATCATGAAGAATTGGGACTAAATAGTCGCTTAGATACTTTACAAGCAGCTGTTCTATTAGTCAAGCTACCATATTTAGACCAGTGGAATGCTGCTAGAGGTGCGATCGCAGATTACTACATTAGCCAACTCAGCCAAATCAAAGACATCGTTTTACCGACAGTCGCCCAAGAGGGTAAGTCAGCTTGGAATCAGTTTACCATCAGAGTTGTGAATGGACAACGCGATCGAGTCCAGAAAACTCTCAAAGAGCAAGGTGTAGGCACAATGGTGTACTATCCCATCCCATTACACTTGCAACGAGTACACGCTAATTTAGGTTATTTTCTTGGCTCCTTACCAATTAGTGAACAATTGAGCCACGAAGTTTTATCATTACCGATGTTCCCAGAACTCTCCACATCAGCACAAAAAATAGTTACTGAATCTGTGAGTCAAGCATTCTTTGCACTAATATAATATCGGAATTTTTCATGAACTCTGAATCATCTCCTTCCCGGATACAATTAATATCCTACCTAGCTTTGTTTGCCAGTGTTGGCTTTGGCATCGTCGGACAATTGCTGATGAAACATACTATGAGTAATAAAGCCGAGGCATTCTTTACCTGGTCTTTTATTCAGCAATTAGTCATAGCTTTAACTATTTATAGTTTAGGAATAGTTAATTGGATATTCGCGCTCAAAACAGTCAAATTAAGTATCGCTTATCCATTGACTAGCCTAAATTATGTTGGCATTCTTTTCGGCTCTTATTACTTTTTTGACGAAAAAATCACTCTAGCTCGTGTATCTGGAGTAGTTCTCATTTTCATTGGAGTACTACTAGTAGCTGTCCCCCTAAGAGAGCGCAGAAAGATTCCAGAAAGAGCAAACTAAAACTATCGTCATTGGCAGTTCAGGTATTTACAAATGAATATAACTCCTTGGTTAATTTTAATGGTGGTAGTTGTACTCGGCACAGCCGGGCAACTATCACTAAAATATGCCTTTCAAGGCTCTAATTCTGCTGGCTTAGCAAGCAATTCGCTAAGTAGTTTGTTATTCTCTATTTACTTTTGGATTTGGTTTATCTCTTACGTAGTTGTCACTATCTTGTGGCTGATAGTCTTGCGGACAATTCCTTTGAGTCAAGCATTTCCTGCACTGGGTTTAAATTTTGTACTCGTACCCTTAGCATCTTTTTATTTTCTCAAAGAGAAAGTTGCATTGAGCCAGTGGTTAGGCATTGCAATTATCGTCACTGGCGTAATTTTGGTCGTCCAAAATAACTGAATGTGTAAACAATTTAACTCAATTTTTAATAAGAGAGCGTCAGAAAATGAATCTACCTCGCAAAATTTTAGTTACCGGAGTTGCCGGCTTCCTGGGTTCGCATCTTTTAGATAAACTCCTAGCATCTGGCCACGAAGTCATAGGTATTGATAACCTCTCAATGGGGAAGCTAGAAAATATTTCTCATAACTTTAGCCACAAAGCATTTCAATTTTTACAAAAAGATATTACTGAAAAAAGTACCTTTGAAAATTTAGCAACTGATATTGATTGCATTGTTCACCTTGCTGCTTTCAAAATTCCACGTTATGGCAAAGCAATTGATACTCTCAAAATTAATTATCAAGGTACAGAAAATGTTTTAGAATTAGCGCGCCAATTAAATTGTAAATGCGTACTTGCCTCTACTTCCGATGTCTACGGCCGCAATCCCAAAATCCCTTTCAACGAAGACGATGATTCAGTTATTGGCTCATCAAAAGTAGCTCGGTGGAGCTATGCTGTATCTAAATTATTTGACGAGCATTTAGCTTTTGCCTACCAAGATAGTTATGGCATCCCAGTAGTACTGCTGCGGTTTTTTGGTTCCTATGGGCCAAGACATCATTTATCTTGGTGGGGTGGGCCGCAATCTGTATTTATCGAGCAAGTGTTGAATGATGGCGAAATCACTATTCATGGTGATGGAATGCAAACCCGGAGTTTTACATTTGTCAGCGATACAGTTGCAGGTATTTACGCCGCAACAATCAAGCCTGAAGCTAACGGGGAAATTTTCAATATTGGTAGCAACCACGAAATTACCATCCTCGATCTCGCGAAAACGATCAAGAAATTGAGTAATACACCCGGAGAACTTCAACTGAAGTTTATTCCCTACGAATCATTCACAGGTCGTAAATACGAAGACGTGAGACGACGTGTTCCTGATAGCACCCGTTGCGAACAAATTCTTGGCGTTAAAGCTGAGGTGGGATTAGAAGAAGGTTTATCTCGTACTATTGCTTGGCAACGTAGTCTTGGTCTCTATAAATATTAAAAATTGTTTGAAAGCATCACCAGACAAAACAGGATATGCTAGCTTAATTCTTAGCATATCCTAATTAATAAACTACTTTTTTCAATCAATTTTAAGATATATGAATATTGGTGTCATCGGTGGTGGGATGATGGGCTTAGCATTAGCTTATCGTCTTTCTCAGCAAGGTCATAAAATAACCGTTTTTGAAAGTAATAAGCAACTGGGTGGACTCACCACTCATCATGATTACGGCCCCTTTGTTTGGGATCGTTTTTATCACGTCATTCTCCCTTCCGATACTTACCTAATTAACTTTATCAAGGAGATTGGATTAGGCGAGCAATTACGTTGGCGTTCAACGCTGACAGGATGCTACATCGATGAAAAATTATATTCTATTAGCAATAGTGTAGAATTTCTGCGCTTTCCACCCCTAACTTTCATTGGCAAGCTGAGGTTAGCCATTACTCTTTTGTATGGTTCCAAGATCAAAAACTGGCGCAGACTAGAGACAATTCCTGTTGAAGATTGGCTTTTAAAACTTTCAGGGAAGAATACATATGAAAAACTTTGGAAACCTTTATTGTTAGCCAAGGTGGGGGAAAATTATAAGCGCGTCTCTGCTGTTTTTATTTGGTCATATATTAAACGTCTCTTTTCCGCTCGTGATTCCTCTTTGCATAAAGAACAACTTGGTTATGTCGCAGGCGGGTACAAAAGTGTTTTTGATCAATTAGATAAATTAATTAGCGCTAGTGGCAGTCAGATTCGCACTGGAGCAAAAGTTGAATATATTGCGCCTTGTTTGCAAGGTGGGGTATGGGTTGAACACAATGGCGAAAAAGAGCATTTTGACAAAGTAATTTTTACTGGCCCGGTTAACATTCTGCAACAAGTTGCTGCTCCTGAATTAGTGAACATTTCTGCCACAGATGGAGTAGAGTATTTGGGTGTTATTTGTATGGCACTAATTACTCGCAAAGCATTAGTTCCCTATTACATAGTAAATCTTGCTGATCAACGTATTCCCTTTACGGGAGTACTGGGTATGAGTAACTTAGTTTCCTTGCAAGAGACAGCAGGATTACATATCACCTACTTCCCTAAATATGTATCGGCCGATGATCCGCTTTTGCAACAATCAGATGATGAAGTGCGAAAGTTATTTTTTAGAGGATTACGTTTAATATTTCCAGAAATCACAACAGATGACATTGTAGCAGTACACATTAATCGTGCTGCCAAAATGCAACCACTACAAGTCTTAAACTACTCAAGCCTAGTTCCCAAAGTTGTTACAGAACACAATGACTTTTTTGTGTTGAACAACTCGCAGTTTGTGAATGACACACTGAATAATAATACAGTTGTCAAACATGTAGATAATTTTATTAATAAAAATTTGTTTTAAATTAACTAGATTTGAGAGTGAAAATCACTGTTAAGTAGGCAGGCACAATTTTTATATCAAAATAATTAACTCCACAAGTAGTTAAATTATATTTTTCACTTCATATCTGGAATCAGTATTATCCCACAAGTAGGTTTATAGAAATATAAACCGTTTATTGACCATTAGATCATCCATATAAAGGGATGAGTTTGATATTTGTACCACACTCACAACCGAATGAGTGTCATCCAATTAGTACAGGTTATACATATGCCATCTATATTTACAACTCAAACACCCAGTAATCCAAACGCTACCGATGGGGGCACTTCTTACGAACTAGGTTTGAAGTTTCGCACCAGCCAAGCCGGGCAAATCACAGCCATTCGTTATTGGAAAGCCAATAGTGAAACTGGCACTCACGTTGGTAAGATTTGGGCTGCTACAGGTGGCAGCCCTTTAGCAACTGTGACATTTACAGGTGAGACAGCTTCTGGTTGGCAACAGCAAGCTCTCAGTACTCCACTCAACATTCAAGCCAACACAACCTATATTGTTAGCGTTAACTGCAATAGTCATTTTGCTATTACTTACGATCAATTAGCGACCTCGATGGTTAACGGCACCCTCAGCACTGTCGTTGGCAACAATGGAGTGTTTGGTAGTGCTGGTAATTTCCCGACAAATTCCTACCGGGATAGCAACTATTTCCGTGACATAGCCTTCAGCGTCACCGCCACACCGACAATTACCAAATTCAGTGGCGATAATCAATCGGGTACGGTTGGAACTGCTTTAGCTAATCCGTTGGTTGTGCAAGTGAAAAACTCTGCTGGAAATCCCCAATCGGGAGTTACAGTTAACTTTGCTGTTACTGGCGGCGGTGGTTCAGTTTCACCTACCAGTGCAGTCACCAATGCTAGTGGTCAAGCAAGTACTACACTAACTTTAGGAGCTGCGCCTGGTGCCACGAGTCCGGTGACAAATACTGTGAGTGCATCAGCATCTGGATATGGCAGTGTGACCTTCACTGCAACTGCTAATCCTCCAGCAGGGGTTACTACCCAGACAGTATTCACAACTCAAACACCGAGTAATCAAAACGCTACCGATGGTAGTACCTATGAATTAGGCATGAAGTTCCGTAGTGCCAGTGCTGGTCAACTTGTCGGTATCCGTTACTGGAAAGCGGCGAGTGAAGGTGGTACTCATGTTGGTAATATCTGGGCAGCTACAGGTGGAACTCCTTTAACAACCGTGACGTTCACAAATGAAACAGCTTCTGGTTGGCAGCAGGCGACTCTTAGTAGCCCACTCAACATTCAAGCCAACACAACTTACGTTGTGAGCGTCAACTGCAATAGCCATTTTGCCATGACTGCCGGTGGACTATCTAGTTCTACGGTAAATGAAGATCTCAGCACAGTAGCTGATGGTAGTAATTGTTTATACGGTGGTATCCATGATTTCCCTACCAGTTCTTACCAAAATAGCAACTATTTCCGCGATGTTTTATTTGTGGTTGGTAGTGGCATTACCAAAGTGAGTGGTGATAATCAAACGGGTACGTCGGGGACTACTTTATCTAATCCATTGGTTGTGAGAGTCAGAGGTTCTGGTGGCAGTCCCCAGTCGGGAGTCACGGTCAACTTTGCTGTCACTAATGGCAGTGGTACAGTTTCACCTACTAGTGCTGTGACAAATGCTAGTGGTCAAGCAAGTACTACGCTGACTATCGGCTCTATACCTGCTGGGCCAAGTAGTACTATAGTTGTGACTGCAACTGCTCCTGGTATAGGTAACACGAGTTTCTCAATTACCGCATTACCGCCAGCGGGAAGTGAAAATCCAATTGTTTTAGAAAATAGCAAAACTGGTAGTTCCAACTGGAGAATTGACTACTTTAATCAAGCTGGAACTGAGATTGCTGGCTACGCTACAGCTACTAGTGTCAACAAGGGTAGTACTTTGGGTTTGAAAGTGTCCCTTGCTCAACCAGGGCCCTACAAAATTGATGTTTACCGTTTAGGTTATTACGGCGGTGCTGGCGGACGGTTGATGGTGAGCAGTGGCACATTGAATGGAATTACGCAACCGGCTTTGATACTCACACAAGGTGGTAATATACAACTCTACGAGGGCTATAACTGGTCTGTTTCTTACAATCTAGCGGTGGGTAACGACTGGACTAGTGGATTATATATTGCCAAATTGACAGATCAAACAAGTGGCAAAGAGTCGCAAATATGGTTTGTGGTACGTAATGACAGTAGCACTGCGGATATCTTATTTCAAAGCAGCTTTAATACTTTCCTTGCTTACAATAACGGTGGGATGGCTGTTTTGGGTAGCAGCTTGTATGGATACAACAGTGTCGGTGGTCAAAAAGCTCTCAAGGTTTCCTATGACCGGCCCTTTTCACAAACCACTGTTAGATCTAGCGATTTTGATCGGATGCTGCGTTGGGAATACAACATGGCCCGTTGGCTAGAATCTCAAGGCTATGATGTCACCTACGTGACAAATGTAGATGTCCACTCTAATTCAGGACTGCTTGGTCAGCACGAAGTCTTTCTATCAGTTGGGCATGATGAGTACTGGTCAATGGAAGAGCGCAATCATGTTGAGCAAGCCCGCGATGCTGGCTCACCAACAAATTTAGGATTCTTCTGTGCCAATTCAGCCTACTGGCGAGTGCGGTTCGAGAACTCAGGTGCTGGTCAAGCGAATCGAGTCATGGCGTGTTACAAGGGTGAATGGGCGCAAGATCCTGTAGCCCCAACTAATAAATTCCGCAGCCCAGAGAATAATAAGCCAGAAAATGCGCTGTTGGGAATTATGTACACAGGCGATCGCACTGTGGTATACGGTGGGTATGACTTTGTTGTCAGCAATAGCAGTGATCCTTACTATGCCAACACTGGTCTAAATAACGGTGACAAACTAACTCTCTTAGTAGGGTTTGAATGGGATGGAATTGTGAATAATGGTTTTACTCCGCCTGGGTTAGTTACACTTGGGGCATCAACAGTTAACCCGGAAACTACTGATGGAGATGTGGCTGGGCAAACTAATTACCAAATATCAAATGCAGTTAAATATACTGCTCCTAGTGGCGCAAAGGTCTTTTCCACAGGCTCAATTCAATGGGTTTGGGGACTGGATAGTGACGGTGTACAAACTCCCCGCGAAGATCTTCGCGCCAAGCAAATCGCCGTCAACGTTCTAGCAGATATGGGTGCTAAACCGCAAACTCCAGGTGCCGGGATCATTGTGCCTACGTAAAAGGGATGGGGAATGGGGAATAAAAGAATTTTTACTAATACCCAGTCCCCGATATCAAGTAATTTTTGTACTCAGTAGCTAACTCATCAGGTGGAAGTAGAAGTTATGAATTTACGAATTAGACGCCGAAGGTTTGGTCAAATAGTGCTTGCCAGCGCGGCAACAACAGCACTAAGCAACTTTGCGGGTAAAGCGATCGCTCAAAATCCATCATCGGTTATTTATGGATTTAGTGTAGCCAATGCTGCTGACAACCTAGTAACTAGCACTGTTAATAGTCTTGTGAGAATTAACACTGTTGATAGTCTGGTCAAAAATGTAGACGTTCTTAACTTAGCTAAGTCTACGCCAGAAATAACGGTTACGGCTTTAGATACCTTGAGTGGAAAAGTAGTTTCAACTGTAAAATTACTTTCTACAGTTGTAGAAAATGTACGTTTAAATTTAACTAAAGAAACTGCTACTAAAGCAGTTTATACTAATCCTGTTGAGCGCTTGACAGGTGTAACTACTTTATCAAATGGTAGTTTTGTTGCTGCTTCTGTATTAAGTTCCAGCAGTGGTGATTTCACTCGCTTGAGTGTCATTGATCCTAAATCTTCGCGCCTCCAAAAAGGTCTACGAGTATCGGGATTTGAGTCGGTAAATAGTACAATTGAAAGTCTGCTAGCTATCAAAGGCGATAACTTGATCAGTATAGTTAGTTTGAATGCAGGCACACCACCTTTTGTTACAGCTGGGATTGATATTCAAACAGGCAGAATAGTTAATGGGGCTAAATTCGCTCTGCCGGAACTTTCAGACACTAAACGTTATAGCAACCTAACTCAAACACCAGACGGTAAAATTTACGCGACTAGTCTTGATCATGAAGGTGTGACAACTTTGGTTGAGTTTGACTTAGATGATTTAGCACTAGTTACTGGTAGAGGTAAAATTAAACAGGTGGCACAATTGAATTTTCAAAAAGCTACTTTAGGAAATGACTTGTTGAGTTTAGCATGTTCTCCCTCTGGTCAAGTATTTGCGATCGCTAATATTCAAAGCCAAAAACTTGGTAATTCTTTATACAACATAGATCTCAAATCTGGGGAATTGCAACTAGTTAGACAAGTGCCGTTTGCTAAGATTGCTTTTGGACGTTAGTTGGTTGTTTTGATAAAAATCAGAAAACTCAGATTCCCGACTTGTAGAGAAGTTGGGAATCTTATTTATTTAAGATTTCAAGTTAGTAGATATATCTTATTTAGGATGTTAGAGAAAATGAATTTATCAGTTTGGCAACAAAAACCATTAGAGAGAAGACAATCAGTAAGCATTATTGTTCCATGCTTTAATGAATCTGAAGGAATTGAATCTTTGAAAAAGAGATTGTTGCCAGTTGTGGCAGAGTTGCGATCAAAAAGGACAGTAGAAGTTATTTGTGTTGACGATGGTAGTAGTGACGACACATTTTTTAAGTTGCAACAACATCTAGGCGAATATGCTCAAATAGTCAGTCATCCACAAAATCAAGGACTTTCAGCAGCCATTAGAACTGGAGTTGTATACTCAACAGGTAATATTATTTGCACTATAGATAGTGACTGTACTTATGATCCTGCGGATTTGATTGGTTTGATGAACTTGATGCATGAAGATATCGATATTGCCACAGCATCTCCTTATCATCCCAAAGGTAAAGTCAAAAATGTTCCTGGCTGGCGTTTATTTCTCAGCAAAGGTTTGTCCGGGCTTTATAGATTAGTTTTGCCCCAAAAGCTATACACATACACTAGTATGTTCCGTGCTTATCGTCGGGAAGTTTTAGAATGTATACCTATCACTCACCCAGGATTTCTTGGTTTAGTAGAAATTGTGGCAGAAGCAATGTTACAGGGATATAGAGTGGTAGAATATCCTGCTGAATTGAGTCGTCGGCAGTTTGGGCAATCAAAACTCCGTGTAGCAAAAGTTATTTGGAGCCACTTAAAGTACATTTATCAATTAATTGTTCGCCAAGCTTTTCAACCCAAAAAAGTAGTACGTTTACAACACAAATATTATAGTAAAAATAACGTATGAAAATCGTTACTATCTTAGGAGCTAGACCGCAATTTATTAAAGCATCTGTTGTCAGTTATGCGTTGGTAAATGCGGGAATTGAGGAAATTATTATCCATACAGGACAGCATTTTGACTCATTAATGTCTGATATTTTTTTCCAAGATCTAGACTTACCTCAGCCCCATTATCACCTAAACATTCATAGCTTGAATCATGGAGCGATGACAGGTCGCATGATGGAGCAAATAGAGTCTTTATTGCTGCAACAAGAACTTCCTGATTGGATATGTGTTTATGGAGATACTAACTCTACCTTGGCAGGTGCTTTAGTTGCTGCTAAACTGCATATTCCCCTAGCTCATATTGAAGCAGGATTGCGAAGTTTTAATCGACAAATGCCAGAAGAAGTTAATCGAGTGGTTACAGATCATCTGGCACAGCTTCTCTTTGCACCAACGCCATTGGCTGTGGAATGTTTGCAAAAAGAAGGGATTTTTTCTGGGGTGCATTTGGTTGGAGATGTGATGATGGATGCGATTATCACCTATCAAGTGAAAGCGCAACAAACTTCTAATATTTTAGCAAAATATCAATTGCATCCAGAAGAATTTTACTTAGCAACAATTCATAGACCAAGTAATACTGACAATCAACATCGCCTGAGCGCAATTTTAGAAAGCTTTAATAAATTAGATTATCCTGTTGTTTTCCCAATTCATCCCCGGACAGCTGCTCAAATCCGCACGACGGGTTTAAATCACTATCTAGAACAGCAATCGATTATCGCTATTCCACCTGTTAGTTACTTAGATATGCTGATGCTAGAAAGCGCCTGTAAAGCTGTAGTGACAGATTCTGGAGGGATTCAAAAGGAAGCTTATATTTTGGGGCGTCCATGCTTTACAATGCGTGACGAAACAGAATGGAAAGAAACAGTAGATGTGGGTTGGAATCATCTAGTCCAACCTGAGACTTTAAATGATGCGATCGCTAACTTCACCATACCAAAAGAAGCTCCAAAACTATATGGTAGCGGTGATGCTGCTGATCAAATAGCCAAATTACTGCTTGCTTGATTTGAAAATTATTTGTGGCGCTCGCAGTAAATTTTTGATCAAAGGAATAGCTTTTAGAGGACAATATCAACAGTATCAATTCCCATTTAATTATGTCATTGAACTTTTGGGAGAATCATCATACTCTACCAAACCGTAAGTATTGGGTCACATGGTTTGTGGCACTAATAATTATATTTTTAGCGCATTTAAGTACACTCACAATTTCCTCTCTGGCTTGGATTGATGAAGTTCAAACCATAGAATTTGGTAGGCGCACTCTTGAACCATATAGCGATTGGTCGCTTAACTGGTCGGTACAGTTAGATAGACCAATTGTTTTACTTTCTTATCTAGGAGCAACATTACAAGAACTAGCTTTTAGAGCCAGTAATCTCTCAATGATTGGGCCTAGACTCGCTTCACTTATAGGAGCAATGATTGCAGCCACAATATTTTTAGGATATTTACTATCTCGCAAAACTCCTAAACAATTGGCATGGCTATTAGCTTTAATATTTGTGCTTGAGCCGATGTTTGTACACAGTTATCGTGGTGTTCGCGTTGACTGTTGGGCACTTGCTTTATGTTTTAGTTCTTGCTCACTATTAAGACTAGCAATAGACAAAACTCAAAAAGCTCAAACATCTACTTGGCTAGTTGCTTTAGCAGGTAGTTTCGCTATTACAGGTATTATTGTTTGGCCATCGGCTATTTTACTATATCCATTAATTGGAGTGGAATTTATTGAACTCATTTTGAAAGTACAAGCATTGGATAAAAGTGGAAAACTAGCTGTCAAACAAATTATTGCCTTTATATTAGGAGGAGTAATCACAGCAGGCTTATTAGTCATTCCTATTTGGCAACAATTGACTATGGCATTGAGTGATTTAAAATTAATTTCTAGTAGCGATAGAACATTAAGAGAACGCTACGATATTTTGTCAGAGATTAGTATAATATTTCATCATCTAGCTTCTACATATAATATCAGCCCATTAATACCCATAACTGCTGTAGTTGGTATTATTCATGCTCGTGATAAAAAGCTAGTTTTTGCTACACTATTAGTAGCTATATTTCTTTTGTCTACAAAAGTTTATGCATTTCGTGCTATTTATTTCTTACCGTATGTCTTATGCTTAGCCAGTAGCACTTATCAGTCTTTTAAGGAGACAGCTAAAACAAATTTTAACCGGGTCTTTTCTGGGCTTTTAATCCTACTACTAACTTGGTGTTTTGTTTTATCATTAATTGTTCGTCCTGCTACGGCTTTGATTCAAAAAGACCTCAGAAACCCCAACATATTATACCAATCGGGAACTTCATTAATTGGTGCAGGTTCTCAGAAGGTGTATATAAATCCTTTGGAGTTGTATTATGCAGGTAGGTCATTAGGTTGGAAAATGTTTTTTCCTTTCGATATCAACACTTTAGATTTGCAAAATCAACAAGATCATCAAGCTCTAAAACGTTTTTTTACTCACGTTGACTTTGCTATTATTACTCCAGCCAAAATTAAGCCTGAAATGATTGAGCGAATAGAAGGGGCTGGTTTGCGACAGCAAAAAAGTTTTACTCTTGGCCCCACAAATAATAGATATACAGGTCAGACGCCGAATACAATCAAGTCTCAGCCTTATGGCCCTTACACATTATATGGTCGCAACTGAAATACTGCATTGCAGGTTTTGATATGAGAGAATACAAATAAGTGTAAAACTCTACTTTTGCAAACCATAGTTTAATTTAGTACTTTTAATCTATCGAATTTAAAGGGGACTTACTGCGTGGCTGAAACAGTGATTCGAGTTGAAAACCTCAGCAAAAAATACGTCTTGAATCACCAAGAACAAGGTTTTAAATATAAAGCTTTGCGAGATGTGATTGTATATAATGCCAAGTCACTCAGCAAAAAAATTCTCAAACCTTATAGCAAACAAAAAAACGATGCCACCCGTGAAGAATTTTGGGCATTGAAAGATGTCTCATTTGAAATTAAACAGGGTGACAGGGTTGGGATTATTGGCCGTAATGGTGCTGGAAAATCGACTTTATTAAAAATTTTGAGTCGAATTACAGAACCCACAAAAGGGAGAATATCAATTCAAGGACGAGTAGCTAGTTTATTAGAAGTAGGTACAGGCTTTCACCCAGAACTCACCGGTAGAGAAAACATTTATCTCAACGGTGCCATTTTAGGGATGAGTAAAGAGGAGATTAAACGCAAATTTGATGAAATTGTTGAGTTCGCGGAAGTAGAAAGATTTCTAGATACACCTGTGAAACGTTATTCATCAGGGATGTATGTCAGGCTAGCATTTGCAGTTGCAGCCCATTTGGAACCAGAGATTTTAGTAGTAGATGAAGTGCTAGCTGTAGGAGATGCGGGATTTCAAAAAAAATGTCTCACGAAAATGAAAGAAGTCAGTGGTGCTGGCAGAACTGTGCTGTTTGTTAGCCACAATATGGCAGCAATTCGCTCATTATGCTCAACGGCAATTTTGTTGAACAAGGGTGAAATCCTAACTCAAGGTTCCACAGACCAATGCATCAACACTTATGAAGAACAGAATCTCCAAAGTATAGGGGCAGCATGGACAAGTGTGGCAAACGCGAATAAAGAAGGGTTAGTTATAACTCAAATAAATTCACAATTGCAAGGTCAGCAACCTAATTTGGTTCTCGAATTAGACATCATTTTGGAATCTAGAACTAAGCATAAACCCGCATTTTTAGCCGTGGATATCTTAGATGCTGCTGGTACAGCTATTATGCAAGCGCTACCACAAACTGAAGGATTTATAGAATGTACTTTATCCAAACATTTAGTTCATGTATCTATTCAATTACCACCACTGATTCCTGGGCAATATTTAGCTAGTTTATGGTTGGGTAGTCATAATACAGAAACTCTTGATGAGGTCAAAGAAGCAATATTTTTTGAAGTTTGTGATTCTCCAACACCCAATAGAACCTTTCCTCATCATATCAGCCATGGGTACATTGTACCCACATCAACTGTCTCATACAGTACATATTAAATTTTGATTAACTAAGAGGTAATAATGACGATCGCTAAACCAATGCCCAGCCTTAAAAGATCATTACAAAAAATGGTAGAGCTTTTAGGATACGAGATCAAAAAGATTAGTGATGAAGAAAAGCTTGCTCAGCTCTATGATAAATACAGTTATTACACAATGATCTCCAAGAGTACTTTTATTAACAATTTGGAGTTATCTCAAAGCTTTAATCATATCCCAGGCAACGTAGTAGAATGTGGTGTGTGGCGTGGTGGAATGATTGCGGCGATCGCAGAGTTACTCGGCAGTCATAGAAGCTACTACCTTTTTGATAGTTTTGAGGGACTTCCAGAAGCGAAAGAAATCGACGGCAAAGCTGCACAAGAGTGGCAACAAAACACCAAAGGTTCTAACTATCACGATAATTGCAAAGCAGAAATTGCTTTTGCCGAGAAAGCAATGCAACTGTCTGGCAGCAATAAACATCAAATGATTCCTGGATGGTTTTCAGAAACATTGCCAGAATATTCTCCCAAACTAACAGACATAGCCATATTGAGATTGGATGGAGATTGGTATGACTCCACAATGGATTGTTTAAGGTTTTTATATCCTCAAGTTAAACAAGGTGGGTTAATTATTATAGATGATTATTATGCTTGGGATGGTTGTTCTAAAGCAGTTCATGATTATTTATCAACTCATAGCCTGAGCGACAGAATTTTTCAGAAAGAAAATATTTGTTATATCGTCAAATCGTGATCAGTACAATCTAGTTTTTTCACAAATTCAGCATTGCATCACCCCATAAATCAATAATAATATGCAATTTTACACAGACGAAGGCTACAAATATATAGATGAAGGATCTTCTAGTTCTGCTCACGAAGTTGTGCCTTTAATTATGAAGCTAATACAGCCCAAGCGAGTTGTGGATGTGGGTTGTGGAATAGGTAATTGGTTATCTGTTTTTCAAGAGCATGGTGTTGAAGAAATTCTCGGTATTGATGGCGAACACGTCAACTTAGAAATGCTGAGGATCAAGCCCAAAAACTTTCTGGTTCATAATCTCATCAAACCACTTAATCTCAATCGAGATTTTGATCTAGTCGTTTCTTTGGAAGTTGCTGAACATTTACCTGAAGAGAGTGCTGAGCAATTTGTACAAACCTTGACTAGCCTTGGCCCAGTTATTTTATTTGCAGCAGCTATCCCTTACCAAACTGGATACCAACATATCAATTGCCAATGGCCTGATTACTGGATAAATCTTTTTAGCAATCATGAATACCTAGTAGTTGACTGTTTAAGAAAGAGATTTTGGGAAAATGAAAATGTGGAATGGTGGTACGCACAAAATTTATTTCTCTTTGTGCAAAAATCTGCTTTCAAAAGTTATCCTTTGATTCAGCATGAATATTTCAATGAAAATAAATTTCCTCTGCGAATAGTTCATCCAAAACTTTATTCACTTAAAGAGCAAGATTACCAGTACTTGCAGAAAGCTTTAGAAAGAAGAAAAGAATATTTAAACTTTTTTTCACCGTTGATTAAATTGCTGAGAAAAAAATAGATATTTAAATTAAGAAAGGGAACAGGCAATAGGAAACAGTGATCACTATGAATTTGTTTTTGAGTGTCATTATATGTACTCATAATCCTCGAAAAGATTACATTTTACGAGTACTGGCGTCTCTTGAATCTCAAACATTGCCTAATACAAATTGGGAGTTATTGCTCATTGATAATGCTAGTGAGCAATTACTCGCTTCAGAAATAGATCTGAGTTGGCATCCTCATGCACGCCATGTTCGAGAAGAACAACTAGGTTTAACACCTGCGAGACTGCGAGGAATTCAACAAGCGCAAACAGAAGTATTAGTGTTTGTTGATGATGATAATGTTTTAGAAGCTAGCTATCTGGAAACAGCCTTCAGAATTAGTAAAGATTTTCCATTGATTGGGGCCTGGGGTGGGCAAGTTATACCTGAATTTGAAGTACCACCTCCAGCATGGGCAAAACCTTATTTAGGAAATTTAGCAATTCGAGAGTTTGAGCGAGATCAATGGTCGAACTTGCTGCATCAACATGATACTACCCCTTGCGGAGCTGGGCTTTGTATTCGCAAAGTTGTGGGTCAAAAATATGCAGAAATGATTGGTAGCGATCGCAAACGCATAAATTTAGACCGCAGAGGTAAAATGCTCACATCCTGTGGCGACTCAGATTTAGCATTTACAGCTTGCGATATCGGTTTGGGTACGGGAATGTTTACATCCCTGAAATTGACTCATTTGATACCCAAAGCCCGTCTAGAAGAGAATTATCTTATGCGTTTAGTTGAGGGCTTAGCCTACTCACAGGTGATTTTGGCAGATTTTCGAGGTCAACTCTCACCTGAAACATCTTGGAAATCATCAAAGCTATATTCACTATATGTATTCCTACGGTTCGGCTTGAAAGCATATCGTTTTCATGAAGCAGGACAGAGGGGTAAAAAGCTCGCTTTTCAAGAAATCGCTAAATAAATTAATAATTTAACGTTAGAATCAACAGGTAGCTTTAATGGTCAGTACTAACAGGTTAATAGTTAGTTACTTGCATACTTTAAGTTTGCACAGAAACTCCTATGAAAAATATAAACATCAAAATAGTTGCTTTGCAAAGAGGGCCTAAATACTACTCTTTACTCAAAGAAAAGCTGACAAATCTGGGACTGAATCTAGAGATCATAGAGATTTCTGAAGATCTGTCTTTTGATACATGCAACTGCTCAGCGGCTAAATTTAATCTGCTTCGGGGATTATTAAAGAAGCAAAACAATGAGCTGACAGTTCTTGTTTCATCTACAACAGAATTATTTCCTGAAGAGCCAGATTATATTATTGGATTCTCTGGATATAGATCTTGGTCTGATTCCAATCGCTTTAAAATTATTCCATTTGTAAGTGAGCAAGCTCAAGTATCAGACTCTCTAAATCTCGAATGGCAAGAAAAACCAACGCTTTCTGTGGGTTTTTTAGGTAATACCTATGAAAATAGAAAATGTGTAAAAGTCGCCACACATTTACCGTCATTTATCAAGCAGCAGTTCTTGCAAGGCAGACATCTGAATTACATTTATCGTGGAACTTCCACATTTTCAGCAACTATCGGAATTATACCATGTTTTTTTCGCCTAGATGCTCTCAAACAACTTGAGATATCTAATTTAGATGGCGACATTATTCGATATGCCAAGCAACCAAAAGTAACTCAGCAAGAAATAAAAAATTATCAAGAACACATGCTGAGGAATACCTATATTTTATGTCCAAGAGCTATAGAAAATTATAGTTTTAGGTTTTACGAAACTTTGGCATATGGAAGAGTGCCAGTTTTAGTTGACACAGATGTAGTATTGCCCTCTAGTGTAGATTGGGATGAAATTTGTATTAAAGTTCCATATGACAAACTCGGTGATTTAGAAAATATAGTTAGAAAAGATTATGAAACTAGAACAAAACAAGATTTTATCGAACGTCAAAGGAAAGCTTTAAAAACAATGAAACAATTAGGTCAATTTCACTGGTTACAAGACATTGCAGAAGAAATTGCACAGGCAGCAATTTAGAAAAATGTCTAGCTACGTATAATGTTATTAAACTTTGTGCAACGCAGTAATGCTTAATCTAATTAAAAAAACTATTAAATCTATATATTTCCAATATGTACATTTGCTTGGGAAGCTACCGTTTAAATCAGAATTCTTAGGCCCACCTAAAGGTTTTTACATAACTACATGCGATTGGTTACTAGATTTTAGTGATAGCAGCAAAAAACTTCAGGCAAATCTAATTAACATATATCCCAAAAGTTCAATACACAGAAATCCTCCAAAAACTATAGAGAGTGAAATCCATTGGAAGTTTGAGATAGAGTATAGTCACGAATATCCAGAAACATTTATTACTTTAATACCTGAAGGTCGTGTGTGGGGTCATAACGGCACGATCATTACTCCTGATGATAAATTTTTGGCTGATTTATCAGTTGAGATTGCCACAAATGTTAGTGATCATTCGATACTTAAGCAATGGAAATTACCCAGTATAGAGTATATAGATGGAACAGTTGCTGTTTTGTCTGCGGCTGGGGGAAACGCATATTTTCATTGGATGTTTGACGTTTTACCACGTCTTCATTTGCTGAATCAAAGCGGTATTGATATAGATTTTATAGATAAATTTTTAGTTAATAGCTTACGCTATAAATTTCAAAAAGAGACACTCAAAATTTTAGGAATTCCTGAAAATAAAATTTTAGAAAGTTGTAAATATCCTCACATCAAAGCCAAACGCTTGGTTGTACCATCCTTGCCGGGATATACTGGTAATATACCTCAATGGGCTTGTGATTTTTTAAAAAAAGAATTATTAGTTAATGATGCAATCGAAAAGACAGAAAAAATATATATAAGTCGGGGAAAAGCATCACATCGCCGGGTAATCAATGAAATCGAATTGATTGATTGTTTGCAAGATTTAGATTTTAAAATATTAAATCTTGAAGACTTGTCAATAACTGAACAGGCTTCGTTATTTTCATCTGCAGCGATGATTGTAGCGCCTCATGGCGCTGGCTTATCTAATCTGATATTTTGTACCGTCGGCACGAAAATTCTGGAATTATTTTCACCCAATTATGTAAATGTTTGTTTTTGGGCGATCGCTAACAACATGAAACTTGATTACTATTATTTTATTGGAGAAGGTAAAAGACCGGAAAAATATCAAGATCCTCATCTCATGGGTGAAGACATCTTAATTGATGTCAAGTCCTTAGCAAATTTAATCAAAAACTGGAATTAGTTAACAAACATATAAAAAAATGACTCCTGAAGTCGATCAATCAAAGCATTGCTTTGATAAAAATTTACCAATTATTTCTATTGTAACGATTACCTATAATCGGTTTGAAGATTTACAAACAACATTTTCTAGCGTCACATCCCAAACATATAAAAATATAGAATACATCGTGATCGATGGAGGCTCACAAGATGGTACAGTAGGTTTCTTACGTGAGAATCACCAGAGTATATCCTATTGGGTAAGTGAAAAAGACGCTGGAATTTATGATGCAATGAACAAAGGAGCCTTAGCAGCTACTGGAGATTGGATCATATTTATGAATTCTGGTGATCAATTTTTTGCAGTAGATACTCTTGCTCAAGTTGCCAAATATCTTGATAACTCAGTCGATGTTGTCTATGGAGGGTTTGAGTCCATTCTCGTTAACAAATATCAAACGCAAATTATCAAAAAACAGCCCCGCAACCTGGCTGAAATTTGGTGTGAAATTCTTACTTGTCATCAGAGTATTTTTGTCAAACGAAAATTACAACAACAGTACTCATTTGACACATCGCTGACTTGGTGTGCAGACCATGATATTTTAGTGAGACTCTATGCAGATGGTTATAAATTTCAGGAAATTCCTTTAATTATTGCCAAATTTGATGCTTCGGGTGGTGATAATCGAGATTTGCTCTCTTATACAAAAGAACGCTGGCGAATCAGTAGGCGTCTTGCTAGTCCTTTAAAAAGACATAAATATTTTTTGAGAGAATATTATGGATTCTTTATCCATCAAAATATTACCCGGAAAATCAAAAACCTCTTGCCGTCAAAATGGGTAAAAGCTATACAAAAATATCGCAGTATTGATTAAATACTTTTGTCAAATATGGTACAAAACTCAGCTATTGGAGTCTATTTTTCTGCTAATGATGTAGTTTATGAATGGGCGATCGCATTTCTCAACAGCTTCAGAACCTATAACCCAGATTTACGGCTGATTTTGATCCCATTTAATGATCAGTGCGATCGTCTACTGCAATTAAGCGATATCTATAATTTTGAAGTATTTAATGATACTAGTTTATCTTTCTCGCGCTTAGAAGCCATAGGTCAAGCATTTGAATTAGGTTATACTCCCACTGGCCCCTACTGGTTTAGACGCTACGCATCATTTTGGGGAGTATTAGATTACTTTATTTACTTAGATGCTAGGCAACTTATATTAGCTGATCTTAAACCTATCCTTGAAGCTATCGAAACGCTGAAATTTGACTTTTTATATTACGACTGCGCCATTGACCAAGTTTATGAACAAGGAACATTTCGTCAAAACTTAATTAGAAAAGGTCGGGGTCGGGGGTTCAATTCTGGTCGGTGGGCTGCGCGTAAAGGACTATTTTCTCTAGAAGAATTTGAACAATTAGCAGAGAGTGCCCTAAAAATTCGGAATCAACTAAATCCTCGGAATACAGACCAAGCCTTCATCAATTACTGCTGTGATCTGAAGCCGATACATTATGGACATATTGCAGACGTACTTGGCGGTATCTGTCAAAATGGTTGGGCAAAACAACCAGGAAAAATTTATCAAAAAGATGAAAAATATTATTTATGGGACTATGGCGGCTCAGATCATAAAAAAAGATTGATTCTTTTGCACTGGGCAGGCATATCATTTAACTCAATTATGCCTGAACGTTCACTATTCAAAAAGTATAGACTTTTGAAATCATCTTGGTTATCCAGTGCTTTTTATGACTGGAAAAATAACTTATTGCGTCCTATTAACTTTTTAAAAGAAACTGTTCGCAGAAATCGCTTAGTTAATACCTTTTATCATAAAATCAAGAATAAATTTTAAGTAAACAAACCGCCGAGACATATAGAAAGAAAACAAACTAAATTCTCTTATAACTCTCTGCGTCTGGAGCGTCTCTGCGTGAAAATAAAACTCTTATTTTCAAATATTCATTCATAAAGCCTAATTAAAAAATAACTAAATCTGATGAAATATTTAACAATATTAGATGACTTAGAATATCGAGGTTCTCAAAGAGTTGCTCAAAACTATTCTATAGGTATGAAAAACCTGGGACATGAAGTACAGGTTTTAACTATTAGTGGACTTGGTAGTAGAACAAAATTTTTAGACAACGAAGGAATTAAGTATTCCTGTTTACAGCTTGACCAAGATGCTTGGAACAATATCTTGAATTGGACACCTGATATTGTACACATTCATCGACCAGGCATGTATGATGAAAAAATTAATCAAATCATCATCAAGTTAAAAGATAATATAAATCCCCTAATATTTGAAACCAATATTTTTTCCCGTGTAGATTATCAAATTCCCCCAGGATATATAGACTTACATTTACATCTCACAGAATGGTGTTTATGGAAATGGCAACAATGGGCAAAAGTTCTGAAATACAAACCTTTGGCAACGGTTTTGCCTAATTCTATAGTTACAGATAATTTTTATAGAAGCAAAGCAGAAAATATTCTTACTAAAAAACAAAAACTTGGCATTCCAGAAAATGATTTTGTCTTTGGCCGCATCGGTTCTAATTGCGAGGCTAAGTGGCATCCTGTTCTAGTAGAATCTTTTGCCAAAGTAGCACAACAACGAAATAATATATCGTTAATATTAGTAGCCCCGCCTCCATCAGTTGCAGAGCAAGTTAAAAATTTACCTGCACATATTCGTAGTAAAGTATTTATTATTCCCTTAGTCGTTGATGACAATGAATTGCGTCTCCTCTATTCAACGATGGATGTGATGTTGCACGCTGCTCGCATAGGCGAAAGTTTTGGCATAGTTTTAGCAGAATCACTCTTATGTGAAACTCCTATAATTACATTAAGCTCTCCCAGTAAAGACAATAGTCAGGTCGAGGTTATAGAACATCAAAAAACAGGAATAGTAGTTAATAATGCCAATGCTTTTATGGAGGCAATGTTAGAACTAGCTGGTAATTATTCCCAAGTTACTAAAATGGGTCAAACTGGTCGTGGTCAGATTTTAAAGAAGTTTGATAATCAGAATATCTGCTTGCAGCTAAATTCTTTGTGCGATTTGTTATTAAATAATTCCAGCAAATCGTCTGAAGTCAAATCTCAACTTCTCAAAGAACATGGTTTTACTACAGAGGTAACTCAACAGCAAATTTTAGCTAAGCTCGATAGTTTTAACGGCAAAGTTACTTTCTATGACAAGCTCATGACTAAATTAATTCATCAGCCGGTACTGTATAAATTTTATGCTGTTAGTATCTTAGCTTTGAAACATATTTATTACTCAAAATTAGCCAAATAATATTAATTAACTAGCGAAATGCATATTACTGCATATATTCAACCTGAACGTACATATTTGCCTTGTACAGGTGTAGGTAGACACATTAATAACATGCTGCTTGGTCTATCTCAGCGTCAGGAATTTGATATTTCATTGCTGATTTCTCAACAGGATGTAGGCGCAGATCATAAACTTGATCCCCGCGCTCCTCTGCGTGATTTTCATCTTTGCACTTATCCTTATGGCAGACTGCTAACTGAACGCCTGTGGAAGTTTTCTGGCTTTCCGAAAATGGATAAATTTATCGGAGTGACAGATTGTGTGTATTCTCCTGTCGCCGAGTATGTGCCGATTAAAAAAAATATTCCCATAGTAATTACTATGCATGATATGCATACATTGGAACCAAATTTACCTTGGGCAAATAGTAAAAGTCACACTTGGCAAAGATGGAAAACAAAAATATGGATTTCTCAAGTATTTAATCGAGTAGATCATATTTGTACTGTTTCTCAGTATAGTAAACAAAGAATTATTGATTTGCTTAGTATCAAACCCGAAAAAATTACAGTTATTGGTAATGGGGTAGATGAGGGTTTTTTTAATATTGCTAATCTTGATCCAAAGTATTTGCAGCCTCCAATTTCAGATCCTTATGCGATTGTAATTGGCGGTTTGAGATATAAGAAAGGAGGCGAACATGTACTGAAAGTAGCTAAAGAATTAAAACTCCGCCATAGTTCCTTGAAAATTTTAGTTGTCGGTGCTAATGAGCCAAAATTGAGCGAGGCGGCTAGTACATTAGATAACGTTATTCTTCAAGGTTTAGTAGCTGAAGATGATTTGCCAAAATTCCTACGCATGGCATCATCTTTACTTTTTTTATCTTTATATGAAGGATTTGGTATCCCCATGTTAGAAGCAATGGCAGCTGGTGTACCTGCTGTTGTTGCCAATCGTGGTGCGCTGGCTGATGTTGGAGGTGCAGCGGCAATTGTTATGGAACCAGAAAATGTTGGGGCGATCGCCGATGTTTTGATTAATCTAGAGAAAGATGCAACTCTACGTAATCATTACATCCAACTAGGGCACCACCATGCCCAACAGTTTACGTGGGATTGCTGTGTTGATAGATTGGTTAATTTGCTGCGTAAATACTCGTGAAAACACTGAAAATTGTCTTTTGCTGGGCTGATATCTCCGGTTACATGGCTGCCTGCTGGCGAGCTTTATGTCAGATATCAGAGATTGATGTGTCTGTCCTTGCTTTTGCTGCCCGTACTGAAACGGCATTTTCTGATCAACTCATGCAGGGCATTCCTTGCAAGCTCTTGGATTTGCCACAAAGACAAGATGTTGAGTTGATCAAGCGTCTGGTGATAGCCGAATCACCAGATATTATAGTTATCCCCGGCTGGATGCACAAACCTTATCGGCAGTTGGCGTTTGCTGCCGAATTGCAGCACACTGCTGTGATTATGACAATGGATACCCCCTGGTGGGGTACTTGGAAGCAACTTTTGGCTCCTTGGTTTCTCCGTTCGTACTTGCAACGCATGGATCAAGTTGTGGTTGCTGGAGAACGCAGTTGGCAGTATGCTCTCCGCTTGGGAATAGAACCCGCAAAGATTACTCGTGGGGTTTATGGTATCGATTACGATGCTTGGGCACCGCTGTGGGAAAAAAGACTCCAACCCCAATGGCCGCGTTCTTTTTTGTTTGTCGGCCGTTATGTGCCTGTCAAGGCTATTGATGTGTTAGTGGCAGCTTACCAAATTTACCGCTCCCAAGTATCCCAACCGTGGAAATTGGTGTGCTGCGGACAAGGGCCCTTAGAATCTCAGTTACAGGAACAGCCAGGGATTGAGAATCGAGGGTTTTTACAGCCCACCGAAATGCAGTCTGTATGGGAATCAGCGGGGGCTTTCATCCTACCTAGTAGGTTTGATCCTTGGCCCTTGGCTTTAGTAGAAGCGGCGGCGGCTGGTTTGCCGATTATCTGTACAGATGCTTGTGGCTCAGCAGTTGAGGTGATTCGCCCTTGGTATAACGGTTTAATCGTACCCCAAGAAAATACGATCGCCCTAGCAAAGGCAATGTTAAGTTTACATCAGCAACATGCCAACTTATCATTATGGGGCAAGCGATCGCAAGAATTGGCCGCTCCCTACGCCGCTAATATTTGGGCAAGTCGTTGGCGGGAACTTATACATAGCGTACACCAGACAAAAGTAGTCAAGAGCAATACGACAAGCGATCGCTTGGCTAATAATTTTGGATAAAACGCTAACACATGTCTGTCAATTTTGTAGATCAACTTTTAAATCTGATCTTTAGTCCTTATGGCTTTTTAGCGATTGCCATTGGTCTGGTATTGTTGCAACAAGCTCAACGCTCACGACGTTTGGCTTGGCTGATCTTCTCGTTTTGCTGTTACGCAGCTTCCCTGGGAAAGTACCAAGACCAATGGATACTAGAGCCACCGGCCCTAGTTGTTCCTTTACAACAGATCCGCGATGCTGGTCGCCCTTTAACTATCATCCTACTAGCTTTGCTGATTTTGTTAGGCATACAGACGGCAAATGGATGGCGTCGCATACTCCTACCACAGCCAACTAAATATTTGATAGCGGTTCAGATTGTAATTTTTTTTAAGACCTTATTTTTTGCGGATGCCAACTTTGCTTTTTTGGGATTAATTACCTTTGGGGCATTGGCACTAATGCTCAAGTTAGGGCCTTCCCGTTGGCTGCAAGATGAGCGAAACTTTCACCTTGGGGTTTGGGCCCTGGCGATGACTGGTGTGATTTTTGCGATCGCCTGCTCTTATCAGGGAGTTTTTAATCTTAATGCCATGAAAGTTGCTCAAGGAAGATTTTTAGGAACTACTGGTAGTTCGCAACATGCCGCTGTTTTGTTGGCTGGGACAATCCCTTGCTTAATTTTCTGCGTGGAAAGATATCAAAAATGGGATTGGAAAAAGATTTTTTGGATAGCTAGTTTGTTGATTGTTGGTTACTTTTTATTCATCACTAATTCCCGCACTGGCGCAATTATGGGTATAACTGCGGTTTTATCTTTTTATCGCCAAAGATCAGGTAAATTAATCCGTCTTGGTTTATTTATTGCTTTGTTATATTTTATCGTCTCTTCATTTACAAGTCCGGATGTAGTAACTAGCGAGACCGCAGAACCCAACAGATATCTTTCTAATCAAAACACCCGTGAGGGTGCCTGGTCAGGTATGTGGGCCATGTTCGTGAGTAATCCTCTGTTCGGCGCACCTCCCCAGGGAGACCGTTTGCTTTATGGTGAAAGTACCTGGTTAGCTGCGGGAGCAACACTAGGATTAATCGGTTTTATTCCGACACTTCTGTTGGGATTTGGATGTTTGAAAATGATTTTGCAGCTGCATAGTTTAAGTATTAAAAAACCTGCTTATTTTATCCATAGTAGTGTAGCGATCGCTGGTTTATCCTGCTTATTATCAGGAAGTTTTACAGAAGCAATTTTCTTAGGAAATCTGAGTTTTCCTGTAATTGCATTACTCCTATATTTATCATTAGGAAAATATTTACTTGATGTTGACCATATGCAAAATGAATATATGTCATGGCAGGCAAAAGCAAATCAATCTTTTTAAAGCTTTTAATCCACAATTAGGCGTAAATAACAATAAAAACTTTTAATTATGAAAATTCTCCATGTAATTCCATCTGTACCTAAAGTACGGGGTGGTACAAGTCAGGCTGTTTTAGATATGGTCAAGGCATTAAGAACCGAGAATATCGATGCCGAAATTGCTACGACTAACGACAATGGAGATAGCTTATTAGATGTGCCTTTACAACAGCTCATTGAGTATGAGCAAGTTCCAGTTTGGTTTTTCCAACGCTTTTCACCAAATGTCAAAGCCGTCAGAGAATACGCTTTTTCGGGGCAACTGACAAAATGGCTCTGGCAGAATATTTCTCGATATGATTTGGTACATGTTCACGCCCTCTTCTCCTACCCATCGACGATCGCCATGGCGATCGCCCGTTGGAAACAAATTCCTTACATCGTGACTCCACATGGTTTGTTATGCGAGTGGTCTTTGCAGCAAAGCACCCGTAAAAAGCAAAATTATCTCAAATTAATTGAGCGAACGAACCTCAACTCTAGTCAAGCTATTCACTTTACTGCTGAACAAGAACAAAAAGAAGTTTCTCGCCTGGGACTACGCACGCCTAATTTTATATTACCTTTGGGATTGTCTTGGCCAAATCAAGTTGTCAATGCTCGCGATCTTTTACGGCAACGCTTAAATATTCCTCAAGATGAACCAGTCATTTTATTCTTGTCTCGCTTACATCATAAAAAAGGCTTAGACTACCTCATCCCAGCTTTGAGCAAACTGACCCATCACCGTTTCAGTTTCATTTTGGCAGGTAGTGGAACTCCAGACTACGAAGCTGAAGTAGAATCTTTGCTCATCTCTACAGGAATGCGCGATCGCACCCACATTGTCGGATTTGTCGAAGGAGAAACCAAAGATACATTAATCCAAGGTTCAGACCTGTTTGTGCTGACTTCTCACTCCGAAAACTTTGCCGTCGCAGTCCTAGAAGCTTTGTCTGTAGGTCTGCCTGTGCTTGTGACTCCCGGTGTAGCCCTAGCTTCTGTTGTCAAACAACACCAACTAGGTTACGTTCCCAAATTAGATGTATTAGAAATTACTAATGCTTTGGATGAGTACTTAAAAAATCCTCAACAAGCTAAAGAAATGGGCGATCGCGCTAATCAATTCGTAACAAACAACTATAGTTGGGAAAATATATCTGCAAAATTAGTTTTAATATATCAATCTATTCTGGACAATCATCAACAAAAAATTTCCTAATTTATGCTAGATCAAGTTACCCCACTCATCCTGACCTACAACGAATCACCTAACATTGAGCGGACTCTCAAACAGCTGCTTTGGGCAAAGCAAATTATAGTAATTGATAGTTACAGTACCGATGAAACTTTAGAGATCTTAGCATCTTATCCTCAAGTTAAAGTTTGGCAACGAAAATTTGACACCCACGCCACACAATGGAATTATGGTTTAGAGCAAGTTAGTTCCGAGTGGGTGCTTTCTCTGGATGCAGACTACACAGTTTCAGATTTACTGATTGCCCAAATTAAAGAACTATCCCCAAATTCCGCAATAGATGGCTACTTTGCCCAATTCAAATATTGTGTTTTTGGTAAACCTCTGCGAGCTACAATACTTCCCCCACGGCAAGTTTTATTTAGGAAAAACAAATCCATTTATATTGATGATGGACACACCCAACTCTTAGAAGTAAAAGGTAAATCAGCAACTTTATCTGGTTATGTTTACCACGACGATCGCAAACCTCTAAACCGTTGGCTTTGGGCACAAGACCGTTACGCAATCATCGAAGTAAAAAAATTATTACACACTCCTCAAAGCGAGCTATGTTTGAGCGATCGCATCCGCAAACAAAAGATTTTCGCTCCTTTTATTGTTCTTATATATTGCCTAATTCTTAAAGGAGGTCTTCTTGATGGCTGGCATGGTTGGTACTATGCATTTCAACGTGTTTTAGCAGAAATTATCTTAGCAATTCGTCTCATTGAAGCAGAAAAATTAGAGCAAAAAGAATCATAGAAATTCAAAATTTCAGACATTTAAAACGAAAAATAGGACTTTTGTAAGAGGTCTAATGATTATCGAAACGCGTCACTCATGGCGCGTCTGTGCTTTTTTATAGTGCAAATTCTCACCGAAGTCGGAGTTAATTCATGTTTATCAAGAAAGGCAGAGGGCAGAAGGCAGGAGGCAGAAGGAATACTGTTTTCTGCACTCTGCCACGACCGGAGGGAGTAAGGGTTTAAGACCCCCACTGAAACGAAGTTCAGTGGCCCCAATTAAGGAGGGGTCTGAATCCCCTTCTTAATTGTCCCTTCTGCCCTCTGCCTCCTGCCTTCTGCCTTCTTCAATATCCAGATACATAACACATTTAAAATGATTAACCACATTTTGATGATCTCAAGAGGTTTAAACAATCATGGTCAACCAATTCCACAACATTTATTTGCTGCTATATGACATTTGCTATGAAAATTATGTCGGGTTAACTAAAAATCCCCGATGGCTTTTAATGCGAAACCTAGCAAGATTCAATGTAGGGCGAGCTTTGATAGAATTTTTGTCAAAGATTTCAACTAAGGTATCTGAGTTATCTGTAGTAAGTGAAAGCAACACTTTATTTCCAGATATTAACGTAGATAGCGTCGTTACCAGCCTGAAAAAAGAAGGTTTATATTTAGGTATTAATCTAACCGAAGAAATAGTCAAAGAAATTGTTTGGTTCGCTTATTCTCAACCATGTTATGGCTATCGCCAACCTAAATTAGGATTTTATTATCATCAAAAGCAATTAGCAGAAAGCTATTACAATCAGAAATTAGCTTTAGCTGGTTATTTTAATACAAGTTCGCTTTGCACAGCCATTAATAAATTACAAAATGACCCTAAATTACTAGCAATAGCTGCCAAGTATTTAGAGCATAAACCTGTGCATCAAGGAAATCTTCTCTGGTGGAGTTTTACAGGAGACATAACAGATAAAGAAAGAAGACAATCATTCCAAATGTTTCATTATGATATAGATGATTACCGATTTTTAAAGTTTTTCTTTTACTTAACAGATGTTGATGAATTTAATGGGCCTCATGTTTGTATTCGTGGTAGTCATAAGCACAAGAAGCTCTCGCATTTATTACTACCAAAGCGAGAAACAGATGCAGAAATTTTCAACTCTTATGGTCGTGACTCTTTAATATCGATTTGCGGTCAAGCAGGCTTTGGTTTCGCTGAAGATACTTTTTGTTTCCATAAAGGTACAACTCCAGTTAACAAAGACCGCCTAATGTTACAAGTAGAATTTGGCACAACTGACTATGGAATGCAGCACGATATCCGAAAAACATCTCTTTTACAATTGATGGGTCAACCAGACAGTATCTAATCCTAATGATGAGGGTAGTAAATAATTGATTAAATGGTATTTTAGGCAACTCAAGAAATATTGGATTTGGGCTTTAACAGCGTTGATTGTAACATTGCTGCTGATCATTCCAGTGCGTTTAGCGATCGCTTTTCACCAGGCTCCTCAACCCCAAGCTATTCTTACCCTTGGTGCATGGATAGATAGGGAAGAGTATACAGCGGAACTCGCTCGCTGGTACCCATCCCTAGAAATATGGGTTTCTTCTGGTTCGCCCCCTAGTATGGCATATGAGATTTTTCGAGCCGCCGGCATCCCAGACAGTCGTCTGCACCTCGACTACCGTGCTGTTGATACAGTCACAAATTTTACCACCCTCGTTTCAGATTTTAAACACAGAAACTTTCAGCATCTCTATTTAATTACTTCAGCTTCTCATATGCCCAGAGCCAAGGCGATCGCTACCCTCATTCTTGGTAGTCGGGGTATCGCTTTCACACCATTATCTGTGCAATCAGACAAACCCAAAGAACCAATCCTGCCCATTCTGCGTGATGTTGGTCGTTGTCTGCTTTGGATTCTCACAGGTCGTACAGGGGCCAGTCTTCACCCAGCAATCAATTTACTACAAATATGCGTTTAGACAGTTACACTCTTGGTACATATCATCCTGGTGCATCCTACTGGAAACAACTGCTGTGGTATTTCTTGGGATCACCTTTAGTAGAAAACCGTTGGCTTCCCACATCAGCTTTCAAAGTTTGGATACTCCGTTCCTTTGGGGCACAAATCGGTCAAAAAGTCCGCATCAAACCCGGGGTGCGCGTCAAGTTTCCTTGGCGATTAATCATTGGTGATTTTGTTTGGATAGGAGAAGACACCTGGATAGATAACCTAGCTCCTGTCACCATCGAAAGTCATGTTTGCCTATCTCAAGGCGTCTATCTCTGCACCGGCAATCATGACTGGAATCATCCCGATTTTAAATTAATGACTGCCCCTATCCACATTCAAGAAAGTAGTTGGATTGCAGCCAAGTGTGTAATTGGCCCTGGAGTGATTATTGGTCGTGGCGCAGTGCTAACTTTGGGTGGAGTAACTGGACGCTCTTTAGAGCCGATGATGATTTACGCTGGAAATCCAGCCCAAGCCGTTAAGAAACGTAAACTTTGATATTATGTTGCTTTTGTCTGATGAAATTCTTTTGTTTGACATCTCGATTTATAAAGTTTAACTGATGAAAGTTGTTAGGGTTGCGATCGCGGCTAGGGATCTGATTTCATGAATCTGAAAAATCAACATTTTTGGACAAAATCTGGTTTACTAAAGATCATGATACTTATTACCAGGGAGCAACAATCCCATAAATGATTTGAATATTTCGTTTCATGCCAAGATCAGTAGCAGTTACAAGATATTGTAGTAACTTATCAACATCCTTAATAGCTTTAGCAGTTAGCCGAACTTTCCCAGTCGGTGTTTGTGTCCAAGAAAATGCAGGTATGGGAAAGCCATGAGCAAAACTATGCCTGACTTGCAGAACATCGTTGAGCATCTGTCGAGTAGCTAGGGCGTTCATGCTTCTTTTTGACCAAACCCAATCATTGATGGGGTCATAGCCAGTATATTGAACCAAAAGGTTACGTGAATTATCTGAATTTGGCGTATTAAATTGTTTGAGCGATCGCTCTGCCGCATTTTTAGCAATAGAATGTACAGCATGAAACTGAGGATCTAAGGGGTTTGCAGTGACATCAAAAAAGTTGCGAACAAGTTCTTCAATATAAGCCTCCCATCCAGCGACAAACATCGCTAAAGCAGAATGGTAATAAACTTGAGTTTGACTGCTTAATATTGGGCGTAAGCGAGGATCTGTCGCAGTTTCACGTAGTATACGAGCCTTTTGAGCCGCAATGTCGTATTTTAATGCTGCTGGTGATGGCACGATGATGCTCTTAGAGACAATTCACAAATTCTTCAAGCGCATCTCGATATCTCTGTAATGGTTCTGGATTTAATTGCACCCGCTCCTCACCAATTTTTTTTGGTCCTGGTTTAAGCCTATGCAAAGGTGTGCCAGTTGTCGCTGCAACTACACATGCACTGTGATAATCGGGAATTTCAATGAAACTTTTGCTCGGTAAGTCTTTAGGATTAGCAAAAATATGACGATTTTTCTGATGTATATCATCCATCGTCTTTTTAATGATTTTGTTCACAGCTATAAATGCAGAGGCAGCTTTACCTTCATACATCGTTACTCGATTACTCACAAAGGTATGTAATTTTGGCACAGATACTCCTTCTTCTTTTGCACGTTTTGCAAAGCTAATTCTTGCATATGGTGCAGTATTAGGATCAGTTATGCCATATAAAAGTGCAACTACATTCTCAATCGCACGACGCGAACTATCATCCGCAGTGAATGGGACAACTACGCCCTCTGCGGCAACCAGACCAAGCTGTGTGTATACAGCGAAACTAGGGTTACAATCAATTAAAAACAAGGCATCTCGCTCACCACTATATTTACGCAGAGCAACTGTTAAATCTCGAATCCAACTAAGCACCTGTTTCCAAGCATCAATTGGTATTTGAAGTTGAGAAGTTTGCCTAATTGCTTCAGAAATGATTTCGAGAAGATTGTCCCCACACACGAGCCTCAGATTTTCTGGTATTTGTGGATTGAATTCACTTATATTACAAATATAAGGAGATACATCGGTAATCATTTGGAAGGGAGAGTTAAGACGCGCTTCTAGGTAGCCAGCCACTGTCGAGCGTGGTATCTTACTGCTCAAAGAATGTAGTGCCTTTGGACTATTGAGATATCCTCCTAGTAGGGTTTCTGAGACGTTCGCTTGGGGACAAAGGTCAATTACATAAACATCTGTATCGGGGTGACGGTGAGCATATTCAGCAGCAGCCACAAAGCAAAGAAAGCTCTTTCCCACGCCACCTTTGTTGTTCCAAAAAGCATACGAACTCATTTGTTATATTCCTTATTGAGGCAAAACGGCGCTTGTGGGTATTGACAATGCATAGAACTTTTACCCTTATTGTCGCAAAATAAAGTTTAGGAAACTGTATTTTATCTTTGACTCCTGCATCATGATGAGCTGGTGATGGCTGTCAAAAGGGGTAGAACTTTACAATATTTCCTTTTCATTGGCATTAAAGGATAGAGAGTAAGCTTCCAAAGTAGGGGAACCTCTACCGCCCGACTGCCGACTGCGGCTTTCACTGATTTGTTAGACTAAACACACCAGGATTTTTCAGTCAAATCTCTGATTACGCCAGCAGACGAGGCTACCCATGCTTACAAGTACGCTAATTCTTTCAAATCAACTTCCCACCCTGCAATATTCTTCCACGCCAGAGCGGTTCGATGAAACCTGGCAAGCCCCCCTGGCTACCCTCCTGGGACTAGGACGCGCCGCTGGGGCTGACTTTATCGAATTCTTCTTAGAACGTCGCAACTATATCAGTTGCTTGGCAGAAGACGACGCCATCACCAGTATTTCGCCAAGTCTGGCTACAGGTGCTGGAGTTAGAGTATTTCGAGGCAAAGCCGACTGCTACGTCAGCACTAATGACCTTTCATTTTCCGGGTTAAAAGCAGCCCTAGAAAAAGGTCTATCTATTTTAGGGTTACAATTACCAGTTGCTAATGCTTTCATCCCAGAAATCAACCTAGAGCTATTGAGAGACTACGCCACTAAAAGAGGCAAAGATGGGTGGTTAGCTTTATGTAGTTCCATGCGCGAAATGGGAGAAGTCCTTTTAGATGGCACAGCTCAACTCCAGCGAAAAGCTAGCCATGTACAATCGCGTCGCGCTACCTATTTTCGCGATTGGCAAGAAGTCTTAATCGCTGCCAGTGATGGCACTTTTGCTCGTGACATTCGCCTCACCCAATCTGTAGGATTTAACCTTTTGTGCGCTGATGGTGCTAATCGTGCCTCTATCGGTGAACGTGCTGGTAATACTAGCGATGCCAACTTCCTCAGAACCTGGGATTATCAACAAGCTGCTGAACAAATAGCAGAATCCGCCGGGAAAATGCTCTATGCAGATTACGTAGAATCAGGTACGTACCCCATCATCATGGCTAATCACTTTGGTGGTGTGATTTTCCACGAAGCCTGTGGACACTTGCTAGAAACCACTCAAATTGAACGCAATACCTCTCCCTTTGCTGACAAAAAAGGCGAAAAAATTGCTCACCAAAGCCTCACAGCTTGGGATGAAGGGCGTGCTGACAATGCCTTTGGCACAATTGATATGGATGACGAAGGTATGCCAGCTCAAAGAACACTACTAATTGAAAAAGGCGTCCTCAAAAACTTCTTAGCAGATAGAGCTGGTTCTTGGCGCACCGGACACCCCAGAACTGGTAGCGGACGCCGCCAAAATTATACCTTTGCCGCAGCTAGCCGGATGCGTAATACTTACATTGCCACTGGCGAATATACCAATGAGGATTTGTTTGCCTCTATAGATAAAGGTGTCTACTGTAAAAAAATGGGTGGCGGTAGCGTCGGTGCTACAGGCCAATTTAACTTTAGTGTCGATGAAGCTTACTTGATAGAAAATGGCAAAATTACCAAACCCCTCAAGGGAGCTATCCTCATCGGTGAAGCCAAAGAAATTATGAACAAAATTTCCATGTGTTCTCAAGATTTGGAAATTGCTCCAGGTTTTTGTGGCTCTATCAGCGGCAGTATTTACACCACAGTTGGACAACCTCATATTAAGGTTGATTCCATAACAGTAGGTGGACGCTAAATTATATAAGTTTGTAGTAAATACTAAAATGCTTACTACAAACTTAGTAAAATTCATGCACCTCTACAAATAGCAGTAATTTGGGATTTGGACTTGAATATGGCGAATATCAACGAGATTGCAAATCACGCCAAGGATAATGCCCAGAAGTTAGGCATTAAGAAATTTGATATTTACGGCTCAACAGTAGACGAAACTAGTGTACAGGTAGATCAAGGTGAGCCAAAACAAGTCAAAGCTTCAAATCGCTCTGGTGTTACCGTTCGTGTTTGGAATGAAGATAATACGATGGGTGTCACCAGCACTACTGATGTTGATCCCAAGGGACTAGAATTAGCTCTCAAAACTGCCTATGAAGCAAGCTTCTTTGGCGTTAAAGAAAACGTCCCTGACTTTAGTCCAGAAGCTACTATTCCCATTCCAGATCATCCTCAAGAGAAAGCACTTCACGCACCTGTTTCTGAATTGATAGACAAATTGTTAGTAGCAGAAAAAGAATTACTAACAGCTCATCCAGCGATTAAAGGAGTGCCTTACAACGGATTAGCACAGAGAGATGTTGACAGATTCTATCTTAATAGCGATGGTGCAGTCAGGAAAGAATCTCACTCTTTGGCATCGGTTTATCTTTACAGCAAAACTGAAGAGGAAGGCAAAAAACCTCGCAGTGCAGGCGCTTATAGAGTCAACCAGAGTTTAGATAAGCTAGACATTGATGGTTGTATCAAAGAAACAGCAGAAAAAACTATTAGTCATTTGAACTACGAAAAAGTCAAAACTAATAAATATCGAGTTGTTTTTTCTCCTGAAGCTTTTTTAAGTTTGTTGGGTGCTTTTTCTAATTTATTCAACGCTCAAAATATTCTAGATAAGCAGAGTTTATCTACTCCTGATGATCTAGGTAAGCAAATTGCCTCGCCTCTGCTCTCAGTTTATGATGATGCACTGCACCCAGCTAACATTGGCGCAGAATCTTTTGATGGTGAAGGAACTCCTACTCGTCAGGTTTTGCTAATTGAAAATGGTGTTTTAACTAGCTTTCTCCACAGTGCAGGCACTGCTAAGAGGATGAATGCTAAACCAACAGGTAATGCAAGTATTGGTGCAAAAGTTAACATTAGCCCTAATTTTTATCACATTTTTGCGGCAGCAGTTCCTGAGCAAGAATTTAGTTTGGAAACTGCTGAAAATGTGATTTTGATCGATGATTTACATGCTCTCCATGCAGGAGTTAAATCTTTACAAGGCTCGTTTTCTTTACCTTTTGACGGCTGGATAGTCAACAAAGGTGTCAGGACGAGCATTGAATCAGCTACTGTTGCTGGTGATTTCTTAGAACTTTTGAAATCGATTATTTATCTTGAGAAAGAGGTAGAGTTGACTCCTGGAGGCGTTTGTCCTCGAGTTTGGATTAATGAACTGTCGATTACTGGCGAGTAAAAGCTAGAGAACACAGAGTTAGGAGTTAATTTCAGTTTTTAACTCCTACTCTTCATTAGACTTCTTGCAAAAATACTTGAACCGTCAGAGACTCAAGTCTCTGCCTAATAGCAAAAGTCCGTTGAAACGGACTAAAAATACTGTTATTAGTCGGTTGAAACCGACTTGAGTTATCAGCCAGAAAATGAATTTTCTGGCGATTATCCGACTTTTGCAAGAGGTCTATTAATTAATATTCACCACCAACACTAATCGCTGTATTAAATACGTCTGCACCGCTCAAGTTGATATTAGCTAAGACAGCACCATTAACATCGCTGTTATGTAATTGAGCATCACTCAAATTAACATTGGTAAGATTAGCATTATTTAAGCTAGTACCACTGACAAAAGCTTTTGTGAGATTGGCTGATTTCAAATTTGCACCCGTTAAATCGGCACCTTCTAGATTTGCACCTTCTAAATTTGCGCCTTTTAAATTTGCGTTTCTTAAATCAGCACCTATGAGATGAGCGCCTTTGAGGTTAGCGCCTGTTAAATTACATCCAAAACATTCTCTAGTTTCAAGCAAGCGCCTAACAGCGGCGTTATTTTCTGCTCTGACAGGATTAGGAATTGTTAAACACAGTGTACTAAATAAAGCTGCTGCTGTTAAAAATATGGGTTTCATAGTTTGTTTGCTTCCAATTATTTGAAAGCTATTGACTACTTAACTGCTACAATTCCATTGTCTCAAATTTCAGAATTTTTTCTTCTGGCGATCGGAGGAATTCATAGTTGTAGAAATGTGATTCAGTATTCATACTTTAGCTAGAGCGAGTAATTGAATTCATGTGTATTTTATAAAGTTGATTTAGTCATAAGTAATAACCCCGACTTCTTGTGAGAAGTCGGGGTTTGATAAATTTCAAGTTTTACTTTCTCAATCATCCAATAGGCTGATTTCCTGGATTTACCGCATGGATATGTTCACTACCCGATCGCGGTCTTCCTCTTTTGTAACATGCTTCTTCTGGTTTACCCCATCCCAACTGCAAAATTATTTCTAAAAAATTAGAGTTTTGCCATTTCCACAAAGTTGCCCATTCTGTTCTTTGAGCTATTCTTTCTACATCTGGTATTGTAATTTGTTGGTGTTGTTTACCGTTATTAAAACTTAGATATAAATCCATCTGTTCAGTGACTTGAAACCAAAATTCTAAAATAGAATTTTTTGCCGCTTTTAAGATATCTAAGTCACTAACTAAAGCAATTAACTCCGCATCTATATCTGGATAGCGCAAGCTTTTATCTTTGACTATCATCTCTCGCCAAACAATACCTGAAACTTGATGTTCTCTTTGATAGTCGTGAATTGCAGCTTTAAAATCTTGATAGGCAGTGAACTTTTGTAGTCCATCGGTTTTGATAAACTGGTCGATGACAGGATTGCCAGACGCTGTTATTTCTAGTTTCAAACGCTCTCCTTTGAGGCAAGCTTGGCGTTCGGCTGCTAGGATTTGGGTTAGCTCCTCGGTAGTGTAAACCTTTGACATCAGAACACACTTTATTAGTCATTGGTCATTTGTTCTCTGTTACAAAATTCTGTTCGTCGGAAGCCGGCGCTCAGACTTTGCGCTTTGTCATTAGTTATGTGTTACTAACTAATTTATAACTTGTTGTCAAATGACGGATGTTTAAAGCAGATATTTAAATATTATCTTTTGATATTAAAAGGAATGTAGTAGCAGATATCACTAAAAATCAAGGCAGACCAAATTGGTCTACCCTAAAATTTACTTGGCTAACTCGCTACTGAACTCATTGAAGGCACGCCGCTTTAACTGTACTGATTCGGTACGGGGTAATAAATCAAACACTTCTCTAAATTTATCGTCGATTTCTTCATAAGGTACTTGACCTCTTTTATTTAAAACTGTCTCACCCGATTGATTAAATACTACAATTTGAGGGACAGCCCCAGAGTAGTAGTATCCTGGTTCTGTAGGGTCGTAGGTTTGTTGAGGTAGGATGGTATCGACATCTACAGGGATAATTTCTGCCGCGCGACCGTAGAATTCCTGTACCTGTGAAATAACGATCGCATATTTTTTGCAATCGCTGCTGTCATCGACGTAAAATGCCAACATTGTCGGTTTATGTTCCTTTAAAGATTGTGCTAGTGTTTCTTTCGCCGGAACTAGTGAGCCATTACCAGCATAAACAACGAACATATTGCCATCATATACATCGTCATTAATACCTGCTATTGCGGGTTGTACACTGATAGCTAACATACAAACAATAAGTAACAGGCATTTGGAAACCAACCATCGCCAGTTAGCGATTATTTTTTTTTGTAAAAAATCCAACTTTATACTTGTCATCTAAAGAAACCTTTCAAGCTACTATTTTCTGTAAGTTTGTGCTGAATCCAACAAACCGCGCCGGATACATGACTATGACCGCGTACTCTTTTTTAAGATAACGCTTACTGAGATTATCTCTCGCAAGTGGCTGGGGTTATCATTCTTTATGAAAGATGTGGTTCGACTTCGCGGTAGTTGAGCGTAGTCGAAACTCACCAACCGGGGGATGTGGGAAAAAATTTCTCCGCGTCCCCATGTCCCCGCGTCCCCATTCCAAATTACAAATTACAAATTAGGGTATTCATGTGGGAAAAAAAATACAACTCATAGATAGACTACGACTAGGTTTCGCGGTGTTAGTGGCAAAAAGCGTAACGTTTATGGTGCGATCGCTACGTCTGGGTGCTGCTAGTGTATTACCAGGCTCGATTGCTCGTCGTATTGAACCTCGGCTTTTACAATTATTGAGTCAGCAAGTGAAAAACGGGGTGATTCTCGTTGCTGGTACCAATGGCAAAACTACGACATCGCTGCTTTTATGCACAATCCTAGAACGCAAAGGCTACCGCATTGCTCACAACTCTACAGGCGCAAATCTAGAAAATGGCTTAATGACTGCGCTGTTAGAAAACACTAACTTGGTTGGTACGCTAAATGTTGATTACGCCATTCTGGAAGTAGATGAAAATATTGTCCCGAAAGTATTAACACCACTCCAACCTCGAATCATTCTGTGCTTAAACTTGTTCCGCGACCAACTCGATAGATACGGGGAAGTAGATACAATCAGCAAGCGTTGGACAAAAGTCATTTCTACCCTACCACTAGAAACGGTAGTAATTCCCAATGCTGATGATCCTACTTTGTCTTATCTTGGTCAACAGTTACCCCAACGGGTGTTATTCTTCGGTCTCAATGAACCAGAACAATACCTAGATGCTATTCCTCATGCCGTTGATTCTATTTACTGTCCCAGATGTGGATATTCTTTAAATTATCAAGGCGTTTACTTGTCCCATTTAGGAGATTTCACATGTCCCAAGTGTGGTTTTAGTAAGAGTCAACCAACACTACAAAGTAGCGAATGGCAACAGATTCTGGTTGGTTTGTACAACAAATATAATACTTTAGCTGCTGCTACTGCTGCTAAAGAGTTGGGAGTCGATGAGGCAACGATTAAAGATACTATTAATAACTTCCAAGCAGCTTTTGGTCGTGCAGAAGAGTTAGAAATTAATGGCAAACGGGTAAGAATTTTATTATCCAAAAATCCTGTAGGGACGAATGAAACAATTCGCGTGGTCACGCAAAGTAACGATAAAACAACACTGCTAGTCTTAAACGATCGCACACCCGACGGCACTGATGTATCTTGGATTTGGGATGTTGATACTGAAAAATTAGTCGAACGAGGAGGAACTTTAATTGTCAGTGGCGATCGCGTTTATGATATGGCGTTACGTCTATGCTATAGTGAAAAGTCTTGTGAGAGTAGGTTAAATTTGATTGTTGAAGAGGATTTAAAGCAGGCGATCGCTACTGCATTAGAGCATACACCAAACAATGAAACTTTAAACATTCTACCCACCTATTCAGCCATGCTAGAAGTGCGTGAAATTCTAACTGGTCGGAAAATTCTCTAGTTAGGGAATGGGGAACTCGGGGCCCCACGAAATGGCAGTGGGGATTAGGGGAATGGGGAATTGCGAATTAGTTATTTTTCCTCATCCCCTTCATCTTCCCCAGTCCCTAATGCTATTGCAACTTAACTGCTGCACGTTGTATTGGTAAAACCTCTGCTAAACTCATCTCGTGGTCTGCTGTAATGTGGCTATTGCAACAAATCGTACTAAAGAAAATCGATTGACCAACTAGTTCAGAGAAATACTTTTCTAGTAGTAAGCGTGAAGTAATATCTCCTAATAAATCTGTCAGGTCTTTTGTTAATTGGTCTCTATCATCGCGGTGAACCATCCTAAATTTAAAGTTGGCTTCACCAATTAAATTTTTTACTGCCGAGTCGAACTTATCTTCCTTTCCCTGGACATAAGCAAAAGATTGCTCTTCTAAAAACTTCCAAGCTGCCGGAAAAATCTCACGAATTTTTTCCAAATGATTCTCTGTTTGGTAGACCAAAGTAGCTGTTTTACAATCCATATCTGCTTTATTAGGTGATTAAATCAACCTTGCACCGCTGTAATATTACGGCTAAATCAAGGAATTCCACTTAATAATGAAATATTTATTCATACCTGTAAAATTTTCGGAACTATAGTGAAATAGTATCCGAAAACTGTTACATAAAATACGAAAGTTCTAGTTTATTAAGATAGCATGACAAACTACTGCAAGAACTGACGAGTTTTACGCAGTCCGCAAACCATCACACAAGATACACCAAATATCAAAACACCCGATATTGACGGTTCTGGAACTTTAGTAATCACCAGTGAAAGGTTATCAGCATAGCCATCATTGACACGTCCTCGGACATAATTCATGCTCAAAGTTGCATCAATTTTTCGTGTACCAACTGGTAATATACCGTTTGTAGATTTAAATAATAAAGCAGTAAGATTACTTCGTTCCTCTGGAGTTGGTGAAATGAGACTTGCTTGACCTAGAGAGTTACCATCTTGATTAAGAAAATCAATACTAAATAACACATTATCTAAATCGGTAGCATATCCCCCTAACCAAGCACTCAAATCAAATGCACCTTTACCTGCATCAATTATTGAGGATAAATCAGCAACATTAATTGATTGAGATGCACTAGAAGAACTTCTACCAGCACCACCAAAGAATAAATTATTGCCACGATTTAGTGGCCCTGGACTGCTAGCATCAGGAAGTCCACTCACGCGCACTGTTTCACCTCTAGGATTGATAAATTCAAAACCTGTTGCACCATATTTCAAAACACTAAAATTATCAATCGGATTCCAGTCAGGAATAGCAGGTATATCAGTTCCAACAGCATTACCTATATCATCGCCTTGCCCTTTTTCAGCATCACCGTTGATAATTAAATTTGTACCAAGTGTAACAGCATATGTAGGGCTAGATAGCAAAAAAACACATGAAAATCCTGCTATCAATTTTGAACAAAAGACTGCTTTTTGAGAGACAAACAAAGCAAAAATATTGATTTGATTCATAGTTGAACAATTGTTGAAATTTGCTATTAAACTTCTTGCGTTTAATTGTGGCGATCGCCTATTTTAATTTCTCAGTTTTAGCACACTAGAAAAATTAACAATTACAGCTTGATTTGAAAAGACAAAATATACTTTTCATCTTTTTGATATAATTGAGTTGCTGTTATTTACAACCAAGCAGTAGTCAAATATTAATTTTGGTAAATATTTGAACTCATGCCTCATTCATCAAGCCTGAGAAACAGAATCTTATGTATTAGATTTTTCTCTTAAAGCAAGAATACCAACCAAGTTGGAAAAAATCAAGCTAAGTATGTAATCAAATGCTGACTTTGGCAGCTTTAAAAGGTTACTTAGTAAATATTGAGTATTTATTGTAACAATAGCTGTACTTTGGTAGGTATTCTTTTAACAAGAAAAGAATAAGATGAAACTGTGAAAAATTTCTGCTCAAGATGTGTAGAGATTAGACATGCATTGACTGGCAAGTTGATCGTGACATAACTACTTTAATTAATAGCCAAAAATTTATGATTAGACTGATTGTGGGTAACTCATGATATTTCCGTTTAGATTAGCAAAAATATATCAAAAATTAGATTATAAAAATTAACTATATTTTATTTTCAGTGTCATAACAGGTTTACTTTCATCCCATCTAAATTTTTTAAATTGAATAAAAATCCTCTGATTTTATGAAAATAAGAATATCTCAGGTAGTTTAACTACCAAGCGTTAACATCTAAGATTAACTAGAAAAAAGAGTCTAATCAACATGAACGAAAATCACAGAAACCATAAAAATCCCATCGAAATTAACGATCTAATTGGTGATGCTGTAGAAAATGCGATCACCAGAAGAAACGCATCTCTGTATTCAGAGGATGATTTTTCCAATTTATCTGAGGAAGAAGCAGCAAATATCGCTGGTGGTTTAACATCATTAAAGCTGATTCCTCCAATTACAGCAGGGATATTTCCCGTCCCCCAAGATGAATTCTTAGCTTAAGTTTCAGCCTGTAAAGTTGCTTTGTAAAAATTGCAAGACCTAGATTCCTAGCTTATTTAATAAGTTAGGAATTTTGTTGTGCAAAAATTGAGAATTTTTCTATTAAGTAGAAGAGACCTCTTGCAAAAGTCCTTCTTTGCGTTCTCTTCTCTGCGTCTCTGTCTTGAAAAGTTGAGCCACTGCGTTGGACGGGTTCCCCGGCAGCCGCGCAAGTGGCGTTCCTACGGAGGGAAACCCTCCTTCTCCTGACGGAGACGCTACGCGAACAGAACTTTTCGCTGCGCCTCTGCGTGAAAAAAAAATATTTATGCAAGAGGTCTAAAGACTAAATTAAACCTCACCTCGATTACCTTGCTACGCCTAGCGTCTTTGATAGGAGAAGTCGCGCAGGCGTTTTATAAATAATTGTGTCCACCTACTTAACAGCGGTAAAATGAAAACAAATTCAGATTTATGTCATATTTATGGCAACCCAACTCAGTGCAGCCAAATCATCAACTGAACTGGTCATCTCTTGGGAAGCATTACCCGACGATTTTAAACTAGAGGATGAACCAGTGGAGAATACTGGTCAGCCAATTTTGGCTGGTGCTTTGCGTGAAAGCTTAGAAATTAATGGATTAATCCAGCCGCAGATGTTGATAGCTTCAAATTTTGGTCTTTGCGCGACTGTCAACGGACAATTTATTATTAAAGCACCAGACTGGGTTTATGTTCCATCAGTTAACAAAGTTGTTAGTAATCGTAAAAGTTACACACCCAATTTAGAAGGTGATATCCCCACCGTTGTGATGGAGTTTCTATCCGACAGCGATGGTGGAGAATATTCTGCTAAGCGAACTTATCCACCGGGAAAATGGTTTTTCTACGAGCAAATTTTGCAGGTTCCCATTTACATAATTTTTGAACCAGATGGTGGTTTATTGGAATTTCACCAGCTGGAAAACGGACGCTATGAGTTAAAGCAGCCTGATGAAAATGGTCGCCATTGGATTGATACACTAGGCTTATTTTTGGGAACTTGGCAAGGTGCAAAAGAAGCTCGAACAGGTTATTGGTTACGCTGGTGGGATAAAGCTGGCAATTTGTTACCTTGGGCTGTTGAACAGATTGAACAAGAACGCCAACGCGCTGAACAAGAACGCCAACGCGCCGAACAAGAACACCAACGCGCCGAACAAGAACGCCAGCAAAAAGACCGACTGATTGCTTATTTGCAATCTCAAGGTATCGACCCGAATAATTTGCTTATGTCCGAGTAATAAAAGGGAACAGGGGACGGACAACCCCAGTCCCTTTTATTCGCGATTAATCCGAATTAACTCGGTCAAAATACTATCCAAGCTGCCGTTGACTTGAATTTTCTCAATCTTCTCGGCAATTCTTTCCAGCACTTCCAACTCCTTCAAACGCAACGCGACGGGGTTATCTTCCATCACTTTAGCGGTGTTTAACATACTGCGGGTAGCTGCTGTTTCCTCACGACGACGGATTACATTTGCTTGAGCTACTTTTTCAGCTTCCACTACCTTGCTCAAAATCGTCTTAATCTCACCAGGGAGAATAATATCCTTAACCCCAACCGAATCGATTTCAATGCCATAATCTACGGTTTTCTGGCGAATGTAGTCAAAAATACTTCTATCAATCGCGCTTTTATCCTCCAGCAAAGCATCTAGAGTTCTTTCTCCAACAGCACCACGCAAAGCAAACTGAGCTTCTTTATATAAGTAGCTGGTAATATTTGATAACCCGTTTTTAGCTCTTAGGGGGTCGATGATGCGGAAACTAGTGGTTAGATTTAAGCGCAATGGTACTTTATCCTTGGAAAGCATGTCTTGACCAGACACTTCAACAATTTGCTGGCGCAAGTCAAAGACTTCTGTTTGTAAGGAACGTCCAAACGTCCACCAAGCGTGCATTCCTGGTTGCAGTTGTGTTTGAAATTCTTGATTGATATAAAGTAATCCCAAGTGTTGTGCGGGAACTTCGCAAACATGCAAAGAACTACGGCTCAAAACTAGAACCTCTGGTAAACCTGAGACTAACTCAGCGATTAAGCGAGATGGTAACTTAGCATCAGTGCTGATATCAATCACCTCTACTTCCACACCTTGCCAGAACAGCTTGCGACTGCATGGCCCAAGAATAGAAATGACTTTACCTTGATACCTGGCGATCGCAACTTGCTGATTGAGCAATTGTACTGTTTGACAGTAAGCCGCGACAAACTCAGGATGTCGTTCGATCAAAACATCTTCTAAAGGAAAATCTGGATTGGGTACAATTTTGCTGAGAGTCCGTACTGTAACATCCCGATTCACAGACCAAAAAGCATACTCATTTGGTTCTAATGGTCGCACAAAGTTATTTTGCACATACAGCAAACCAATCTCATATTCAGAGATTTGGAACTTCTTGATTCCATTCAAGGCAATTCCTCGTAATTGCTGCACGAACTCAGTAGGCAATTCCAAGCTTTCTTGCAAGTTGAAAAGATGACATTGTACATCAATAAAACCACGCCAAAAAGCTCTTAATTGATTTGGTATTACACTCACCCAATTTTGACCCAAGCGCACTAAAGCCGCTTGATTGAATGTTGTTTGTACAACTAATAGATATTGCTGTAACTCTGAATTATGATTTCGCAATAATAATTCTAAGTTTTCAATCTTAGCTTCAGGTTGGTTGAGATCATAAACTTTTACTCGCCAATGCCAACCCAAATAAGTGTAAGTCCCTGGCTGTAAAACTTTCTTAAAATCACTGCGGTGATATAAGATTCCGATTTCGTTAGGTTTAATGTAAAAAGTTTTCCACATATAGTAATCTGCTTGGATGTTTTAAATTATTGGCGTAGGGGAAGAGAGATTCTCTAAGGTATACGGAGTTTTTTCACCAAATCAAATAGAAATTCGTATAGATAGCTTGGGCATTTTTAACTAAAATATAAGGTTTGATAAAGACATTTATATCACTGAGGATTTTCGTTCTGTGCTGCTGAATTGATAGTTTTCTCAATTCGTTTGCATCTTGTCTCTGGACGTTTAGCACTGTCAATCCAAAAGAGGATATTTTTTTTGGATGAGTTGCTTAATGACTCAAAATATTGATTAGCTGCTTCGTTTGCTGCTAGTGCTTGCTTTAAGTCATCTGGGATAATTAAAGCTTCTATGGCATCTAATGTACTCCATGAACTATCTTGTTTTGCTACCTCAATTTTTGCTAAACCAGCCTCAGTCATTAAGCCTTGCTCAAGAAGTTCTTGGATATATTGTTTATTCAATTTTGACCAGACGCTTTTCGGTTTTCGAGGAGTAAATATTTGCATATAACGGTATTCGTCTAGTGATTTAACTTTACTGTCAATCCATCCAAAACATAAAGCTTCTTTGACTGCTTCGCTATATCGAATGCTGGGTTTACCACTTTTGACTTTGTAATAAATTAGCCATATCCCAACAGAAGATAGATAATTTTTCTCTAGCCATTCTCGCCATTCGTGGCGATTTGTAGCATAAAAAGTTTCTAGTTGGGTTTCAAATTTTGGCATGAATTAAAAATTATATTTTGAATTTTTAAACTCTGCAAATGCAGGTGCATACAGTTTAGTTGCGGGCGATCGCGTCTCTAAAACTGGATTAAGATTGCTAATTTCCTCTAGACTGCCCTTGGACAATCTAGAAACAGAAAATAGCGCTCAGATATGCCGTTCGGTTTACCATTTCCAGAGTCTCCGTAGAGAAACCAGACACAGAAACCGAAGGGACATACTCAAGTTAGAGAGAAAAGCGATCGCACTAGCTTCTTCACTGTTGCTACTTTTCACCACTTTCGTGATTAAAAGTAGCTAGCACCCACATCACAGAGTTTGCAAAATAACGGAGTCGAACCGTATTGGGATGTCCTCCCATACCATTGGTGTTAAAGCTACCTTAGCAGGGTAGTGTCTTTTGACCCGGACAGGGTTGGTGGTAAGTGTAGGAGTTGAACCTACAACATATCGATTCTGAGTCGATTGCTTCTTCCATTGAGCTAACTTACACGGTGCTTGATGTAGGACTCGAACCTACGCCCTTCCGATCTTCTCGGATACTCTGCCACTGAGCTAATCAAACGGTAAAGTAGTGACGCATTGCTTCGCGGTATACGCTCAATCCAAAGGTTGGCGCACCAGTCGGACATACAGAACCCAAACCATAAGCTTGGCAGATGTATTACTACCTTACTACTAAATGTAACACAAAAAATAGTAATAGGGAACTCGGGGCCCCCGGCTCTTATGGGTAGGTTTTTAGATTTCGCGTTTTGGTTGACGCGGGGACGCGGAGAAAGATTTCGGAACGAAAAAATAGGAATATGAAAAACCTACCCTTGAAAGGGGGCCCCCGGAAATAGTGGGGATTAGGGGTAATAAGGATTTGTCATTCTCCGCGTCCCCTTTCGGGTGACGCTCGCAAGCTCGCTAACGCAGTCGCCTGCGGAGGGAAACCCTCCTTTACTCGCTGTCTCACCGCGTCTTCTCATCCCCCGGTTAGTCAGTTTCGGCTATGCGGTATCGAGCGAAGTCGAGATTACCGCGTACCCTACGGGATCTTGCTACGCGTAGCGTCTTTGACAGGAGAAGTCGAACCACATCACCCCCACCTCTGATCAAGAACAGTGCAGCGCCAGATACCGAATTGCCCTAAAATTCTACACGGGAGCCAACTGAGTGCGCCTACTACTGATTGTTATCGGAGGATTTTGTTGTGGATTTATCCCTTATTCCTGCTCAACCTAAACCAGGCATTATCAACGTTTTGATCGAAATTCCCGGCGGGAGTAAAAATAAATACGAATACGATAAGGAAATACAAGCTTTTGCCTTAGATAGGGTACTTTATTCTTCGGTGCAATACCCGTATGACTACGGCTTTGTACCCAATACTTTGGCTGATGATGGCGACCCATTGGATGGTATGGTGATCATCGATGAACCAACCTTCCCTGGATGTGTGATCGCTGCACGCCCAATTGGGCTGTTAGAAATGATTGACGGTGGCGATCGCGATGAAAAACTTCTTTGTGTGCCAGCTAAAGATCCCCGTTACGCTGAAGTCAAATCTTTAAAAGACATTCATCAACACCGATTGGATGAAATTGCCGAATTTTTTCGCACTTATAAAAATTTAGAGAAAAAAGTGACTGAAATTCTCGGTTGGCAAGATGCTGGACAAGTTGCGGCTCTAGTTGAAAAATGCATCAAAGCTGCTAAAGCATAATGGATGAGGTAATAGGTAATGGGTTGCACCCAATTACCAATTACCAATCTCCCCTGTAATAATGGACTAGGCAAAGATAATCAAGACTCTGCTCACCAAACTCAAAAAACAGGAAAACAGCTTTCGCTGGTTGCGAGCCAAATCGCCATAAACCCCGAAACCAAATGCAGCGCACTATCCTTTTGGCAAAAATTCATAACTGCACCCTTACAGGGGCAAATCTCAACTATGTGGGTAGTATCAGCATTGATAAAATCCTTTTAGAAAAAGCTGGAATTTTACCGTATGAACAGGTGCAAGTAGTCAATAATGCTAATGGACAGCGCTTTATTACATATGCAATTCCCGCGCCGGCTAATTCAGGAGTGATTGAACTAAATGGGGCTGCGGCACGTCTAGGCATTAGTGGCGATCGCTTGATTATAATGACTTACGGGCAGTTCACTCCAGAAGAGTTAAAAAGTTACTCTCCTACGGTAGTCATTGTGGATGAAAAAAACCGACTGTTGGAAGTACGGCACTACGATGACCTGCTCAGTAAGGTCTAATTGCAAAGAATAATGTCAAATTTTGAACTGTCGGGTTCCCAAAACTACATAGATGAGCAGTCAACTACCCCACTCAATAACCCAGTGAATGAATTTTTAGTGCAATTTTGGGGTGTACGGGGTTTAATTCCTACCCCTAGCAGCCATAACAGTCGGTATGGTGGCAATACTGCATGTGTAGAAATGCATGTAGATGGAAAACGCTTAATTTTTGATGGTGGTACTGGCTTACGCATTCTAGGTAACACTTGGCAAAAACTCCAAAAACCACTAGAAGCTCATTTGTTTTTTACTAATTCTCAATCAAATCGGATTCAAGGATTTCCCTTTTTTGCACCTGCATTTGTAGCAGAAAATTGCTTTCACATTTATGGAACAGCGGCCTCAAATGGAGCTTCGATCAAACAATGTTTGTGCGATCAGATGCTCCAGCCACACTTTCCTTATCCTTTACAGGTGATGCAATCCGAATTGCAGTTTTATAATCTAACTCTCAACAGTGAAGTCAATTTAGATAGCGTCACAATCACCACAGCACTAATCAATCAAACCCAGCGCTCAGCTGGATATCGAGTTAATTGGCAGCATTTAAGCGTTGCTTACGTCACAGATTTGCATCAAAGTGCAGATCAAGCAGAACAAGAGCGGATTTTACAGTTTGTTGAAGGTGTTGATTTACTCATAGCCAATGCTACTTACGTGCCTCCGACATCTCACAACCATGACTCAGCGGATTTACACTGGCAAACTGCTATCAACTTAGCTCACAGTGCAAACGTACAAAAGTTGGTCATATCGCATCATCACCCGGATGACCACGATGACTTTCTTGACCAGGCTCAAGGCGAAGTTCAATCCAAATTTCCCCAATCATTACTAGCCTGCGAAGGTTTGGTGATACCTATGCACAAACCCCTAATATAGCTTGCTTTTGGGGTGTAAGGGGGTAGGGGATATTGGTCAAGTTTGAAAGCGAAAAGTTTTTAGAGGGAGGTATAAATCCCCGTGACAAAAACGGCCTCCTGCCCCTGCCTTCGTTATTGCTGGTTAAATCATGACAATCTTGGTGACTTTCACTTCTAATTCTCTTAATAGAGCAAGTCAGTAAGTCGGTGAAAAAATTTATCAAAATGTAACAAAAATTTAATTAAAGCGATTAGACCAAAATAGTTATGGTTGAGGCGATCGCAGCTATTTATCCAACTCAAAATCTACGCTATGCGGCGTCATCCAAGGTTCAATTCAGTTTTTTCAACAATTGAGTGTATCAAAAACGCTGCGATGACTTTGCTGGTCATATCTTGGGATGGATTTTGTTTGAAAAAATTCTGAATATTATGAATGTTATCAACAAGGTATAGATAACCTAGAACTAGTGAATACAGCATCTGAGAACTGATTTATGAGAAAGCATCGAGATGCCGTTTTTATCGTCAATTGTTTTTAGTCACTTCCAGCCAAGACAACATTCTGCGACCAATTTTTTGCTACGAGTTTAGTTGCAATTAACTTGAGCCAATCTTGTTGATTAGATCTGCATAGTTGTAGTGCTGAAATTTATTGAACTTACAACAAATCTTTTATGGCATGGTGATTTCTGTTATGCCTAAATATTGTAGTGACCAAGCAAGAGATGAACTTTGGTTAATGATGGGAGGTGGAGTTACAGCAGGATTAGCTGGTGGGGTTCCTGGTGTTGGCGCGTTCAACTTCCAAACTAGTCTAACTGCTGTACAGGCAGCTGTAATCAGTCGAATTGCTCAAGTTTATGATGTAGATTTATTACCTGCTGGTGGCGCAGGTGCGATCGCAGCTGCAATCATAGCTATGGGCGGAGGACAACTACTTTTCAGGATGGGTGGTATGATAGCAACATTTGTTCCTGGCATCGGACAAATTGTTCAACCTATAATTGGAGCTTTTGCGGTTAAAGCATTTGGCGAAGTTGCGATCGCCTACTTTGAGAAGATGTATCCTCAAAAAATTTACAGTCCAAGCAAAAACTAGTGGCCCGTCGTCTGTCCTCTTTGATAGACATCTTGCCTGTTCCACAAAATAACATTTTCTGGCTATTAAAGGTTAGAATTAGATAACTATGTTATATCTATAATTTCACTTCACAACTAACTAACTTGCAAGTTTAGAGATTCCATGAGTAAATTTCAAATTAATATTGACTTCAGTAGTGTAGATTTAGCCTCGTTAGAAACAGAAGAAGATTTCAAAAGAGAAGCAAAAATATTACTACCTCAAGCACTTGTAAAAGTTGGTGAAAATGTAGGTGAACAAACCTGGGAAGAATTACAAAAAAAATTAAACAAACCAGGAGCTAAAAGTAAAGGTTCTCCTAATGAAAAACGTAAGTTTATTCAAGAGACAGGAAAGGTTTATCAGCGTAATGCTAGCAGCAGAGATAAACAAGAATTAGAAGACTATATAGTAGAGCAACTACGCATCTTTCAAAATCAAACGGCTAGTTAAATAATTCGTAATTCGTAATGATGCGACGCTCCTGTGTCGCTCTAAGCGAAGCTATGCCGCAGGCTTTACGCTGCGCTAACGTAATTCGTAATTAACGCAGGTCGCAGGTCGTTTTTGTAACGGTGAATTTATAAAGCGCTCCAAAAACTTTGGACGAAGTCCGGTTTTAGACCTGATTGTTTTGATAAGCCACGATAGTTCTTGGGCGAGATTTTCTAGTTTTCTTGAACTAACAAAACCGATTTCACAGGTCGCTTGATGAGATTGCCCTGCAAATCCACCTTCCCGTAAATGGTTTTGCCATTGTAATCAAGCGAAGACGAACTCCCTCCATCTAAGTTCATCGCTTTTTGGACACCGAGAGTTTTGAGGAAATCTGCCAGCGCTGGTAAGGATATTCCAGAGTTAGTGGGGTCTGAGGTTTTTTGAGCCATCATTACTAAAACAACAGTATCGTCATTAGTAATACCTACAGCTGTTCTGGCGTTAGGTTGGTTGCTGCCGAGTGCATCCCGTCCATTGGTAGTATCTACAAAACCCTCTTGCACTGAGGTGAGTTGTGGTAGTAAGCGCGGGCCAGCACCTATAGCATCGACTAATCGACAACCTGCTGGTGATGACTCCCTGTGCGGAACAATATCATAGCGAATGGTCTGTCCACATAGGTAGCGGCGGAATTCTGTGCGATTGAAAATTTGATTGAGGTAAGGTTTTAATTTGGGATTATCCACTAATCGCTCATTTTGCTTGGGATCAGCAACGAGTTTTCCTTGTAAAATTACGTAGGATGTGGATTTTTGGTTTACTGGGTCAAAAAAGCCTGCATTAAAGATTGCGATCGCTCGATGCTTTTGGGCAAATTCCTCTACTGTGCTTACCTTCGGCGATAATGCAGGAGTTACCAAAAATCGACTATTAGTAGGAATTAACAAGACATGAGCTATACCTTGGGGCAAAGTGCGCTCAAAGTAGCGGATAGTTTTTGGTGGTGAAGACGCAACGGTTGGGACAACAGAACCAGAGGAATGCAAGATTAACCACATTCCCAAACTAATTAGTGTCATAGCCAGTAGCCAGATTTTTCTCACTTGTTTTTACCAAAATATGGAATTGGGAATTGTCATTCTCCGCGTCCCCCTACCCTTCTCCTATCGGAGACGCTGCGCGAACGGGAACGCTTTCAGCGAACGGGTTCGCAGTCGCCTGCGGAGGGAAACCCTCCTTTACTCGCTGTCTCACCGCGTCCCCTCATCTTTGCACTCCCTCGTCAGATTCATATAGTCGTTTGGTGTATCAATATCAATCGCACCTAATTCAAAAGGAACGCCAAACACTTGATTGAAATGTTTCTTAATCAAATTTCTTGCACCAACATTCTCACCCAAGCTTGCGAGTTCCGAGAAAAATATCTGATTAAACAAAGCAGGTACACCGAATGTTTGTGCATATTGAGAAGCAACGATAGGTTTCCCTGTAGAATGATATCCTGTGACTAAGAGATTAATCACTTCAGCAGAAACGAACGGCTGGTCGCAAACAATAATAACCGCTGCATCTATACTTTCAGAATAATTTGCAAGTGCCAAAATTCCACTTTTAATAGAAGCACTCATGCCCAAATTCCATTGGGGATTTTCCACCACCTGCACATCCGGTTGATTAACTTCAGGAAATATTGCTTGGGCATTAGCCCCCAAAACAACTACTATAGGTCTACATACAGAAGCGATCGCACTTTCAAGCGCATGGCGAATTAAACTCCGTCCCTCATAGGGCAAAAGTTGTTTAGGTGTACCCATACGAGTTGACGCACCCGCCGCCAAAATAATAATGGCAACCATGATCAAAATCTCCCCTCTTGGAAATGGGGAGTGGGGAGTGGGGAGTGGGAGTGGGGAAGAAATTTTCTCCGCGTCCCCGCGTCCCCGCGTCCTCTTCCCCTAAACCCTTATACCCCTACACTCCTAGTTAGTTTTTCCTTAACTTCATGTCGTTGATGAATTGGTGCAGTGCGGTTTCGCAGAAAACCACCACAACGATTTGTCAGCACAGCTTGAATTTCAGCAATCATCGATAAAGCGATCGCTTCAGGCGTGTCTGCACCAATATCAATGCCCACAGGGCCATATAATCTTTGTAGCTGTTCTGTAGTGTAGTCCATACCCTCAGCATGTAAATCTTCGAGTAATCTGGCAGTCCGATGCTTAGGGCCTAAACAACCTATATATACAGCAGGCGATCGCAATAATAATTTGAGAATCTCTAAATCATCTAAATAATTATGAGTCATCACTACAGCAACAGTATATTTATCCACACATACTTGTTGATCTAAAATCTCGCGGCGAGTCAGAATCACCTCATCAGCCATTGTTAAACGTTCTTTGGTTGCCTCATTAGCTCGACAATCAACAATAGTGACATGCCAACCCAAAGCTTTAGCAAACTGCGCTGTTGGTACAGCATCATGGCCTGCACCAAAAATTATCAGGCGTGTGGGTGGTTGAATTACTTCAAGAAAAACATCAACAATACCTGAGAATAATTGATATTTATTAACACTTGAATGTTGATTTTTGAGAGCGATTTGAGCATCTTGAGTCAGAGCAGCAACTAAAGAAGATTCTGCAATATTAGTAGTTATGCTATTATCGAAATTCAGCATGAAGCGTGCCCCGATATTAACATTAACTGTGCCTTCCACACCAAAAACAGTTGCAATAATCCCCGGTTGCTGACGAAAAAAACATTGTTGAATAAAAGCTATAGGATTAAGAGAATTATCTACATCTAGGTGTTCAATTAGTACTTGCACTACACCATTACAAGCCAGTCCAAATCCCCACACAATATCTTCATCAGCATTAGTGTCATAGGTGACAACAATTGGCTGCCCATCTGGCATGGATGAGCGGGTGTGGTGAAAGACATCATTTTCTAAACAGCCACCACTAATCATGCCTATCATTTGCTCTGCTTGTGTGATCAGCATTTTGGCACCTGGTTGACGATAGGTAGAGCCTTTAACATTCACCACAGTAGCGAGAAATACTGGTTCAGCATTGTGTTGACTTTCTGCAAAAGTTGCCAAGATAGCGTGTAGCTCGTTCATTGTTAGGGAGTGGGGAGTAGGGAGTGGGGAACTCGGGGCCCTCTTATGGGTAGGTTTTTTAGATTTGGCGTTTTGGTTGAGGCGGGGACGCGGGGACGCGGTGAGACAGCGAGTAAAGGAGGGTTTCCCTCCGCAGGCGACTGCGAACCCGTTCGCTGAAAGCGTTCCCGTTCGCGCAGCGTCTCCGATAGGAGAAGGGTAGGGGGACGCACAGAAAGATTTCGGAACGAAAAAATAGGTTTTTTCAGACTGAATATGAAAAACCTACCCTTGAAAGGAGTGGGGAGTGGGGAGCAGGGGGAAGGTTATATATAGCTCCCCCTTGCCTCCTGCCCCTTGTTTCTTTTCCATTCTCCATTCCCAATTACAACAACTTGTCAGGTGTGATGGGTAAGTCTCTGATGCGCTTGCCTGTAGCATGGTAAACTGCATTGGCGATCGCAGCTGAAACACCTGTGATGCCAATTTCACCTACACCACGGACTCCGGCGGGGTTGAAGTTGAGGTCTGGTTGCCCAACGAAGGCTACTTGAATGCGCGGAATGTCTGCGTGGGCTGGGAAGTGATAAGTAGCCAAATCGTAAACTACGGGATAGCCGATATTTGGGTCTAGGTGAGACTCCTCCATGAGAGCTTGTCCAATACCCATGATGACACCGCCTCGCACTTGACTGGCTGCTGTCTTGGCGTTGATGACTTGTCCAATGTTCATGACTGACACCCAACGAGTCACTCGTAAGCGTCCGATTTCTTCATCGATGCTGACTTCGCAAAAATGTGCGCCCCAAGATTGGAATGCCCATTTCTTGGCTTCAGCACCGGGGGCGGAGGATGCTGTGGCTTCTAAAGCTGAGCGTCCCGACTGACGGAGATTGGTAAATGCTTCTTGCGCGGTCTTCACTTTCGCAGTTTTGAGGACTTGCTGACAGGCTGACATGACTGCTGGCACAAGGGATGCTGTCATCATGGAGCCACCAGCTAAACCGCCATCAGGTAGTAGGGAGTCGCCCAACTCTACGCGTATTTGTTCGACGGGTAGCCCCAATTCTTCTGCGGCGGTGGCAGCGACTACGGTATACGCACCAGTGCCCATGTCATTGCCAGCGGTGAGAATATGGGCGGTACCATCTGGTAGGAGCCGCACTTTAACTGTGGCTTTACCCCGCAAGCCGGGAAAGGTTGCTGCTGCCATGCCCCAGCCTATGAGTTTACCATCACGGGTGAGCGATCGCGGCTGCTTTGGTCTGTCTTTCCACCCAAATTGCTCTGCACCAACTCGCAAACAGTCGGCAAAGTATTTAGCTGAGAATGGCTGCCCCTTGCGTTGATGTTCCTTGGTTTCGTTTTTGAGGCGCAGTTCTACTGGGTCAATTTTGAGTTGCCAAGCCAGTTCATCCATGGCTGACTCTAACGCCCACAAACCAGGGTTTTCTCCTGGGGCACGCATAAATGTTGGTGTGCCGATGTTTAGGACTGCCAATTCTTGCTTCATTCGCAGATTGGGTGTTGTATACATGACTGGAGTGATACCTGTACACGGTTCCGCGAAAGTATCTACTGGGGAAGTGCTGGATTTGACTTGGTGATCAATCACAGTCAGACTGCCATCAGCAGTTGCTGCCAAGCTGATAAGTTGCTCAGTTTCCGAGCGGTGTCCTGAGTTCGCCGTCATTTGCCGCCGACTGAGAACGACTCGCAGAGGGCGCTTGACTTGGCGAGCCGCCGCCGCGCAGAGAATGCCGTGAGGCCAGGGGAAGGCTTTGCAACCAAAAGCCCCACCCAAAAAAGGTGTAACAATCCGTACCCGTTCTGTTGGTAGCCCAAAGAGTTCTGCATAAGTACGCTGGGTTCCTGCTACCCATTGGGATGGCTCGTAAACAGTGAGTGAGTCTGCATCTTGCCAGTGGGCAATGATGGCATGGGGTTCCATGGGTGCGTGCAGTTCGGTAGAAGTTTTGTAGGTGGCTGCAAATTTGGTTGTGCCACTTGCCATGCCGCTAGTGATGTTCCCTTTCTCAAACTTGAGTTCTTCACCAAATTGGGGTGGAGGCTCTTTCAAGGAGGCTTGTTTGACATCAATTAGTGGCTTTTGGGCTGTATATTCGACCTTGACTAAGTGCGCCGCATCTCGTGCCCGCTCAAAGGTGTCTGCTACTACCAAGCCGATGATTTGCCCTGCATAGTGAACTTTGTTATCTGATAACGGTAAACGAGCTTCGTAGATTTTCGAGGTAACAAAGTCGTTGCTGGGCATGAATACCTTGGGGGCGTTTTTGTGGGTAAAAACTGCGATCACTCCCACAGATTTTTCTGCTGTGCTGGTGTCGATGCTTTTGATTTGCCCATTGGCAATGTTAGCAGTGACAAGATAACCGTGAACTAAATTCGGTATTTGATGTTCAGCGGCGTAGGTTGCTGTGCCTGTAACCTTAGCTCGTCCGTCTTTACGGTTGACGGCAGTTCCAATTACTTTACTCATACGACGCCTCCTCCTTTAGCTGAAACTGTGAGCGCCCGACGTATTGCTCGCTTGGCCATATCAACTTTGAAAGCATTGTGGGTTAGGGGCTTGGCTCCCGCAAGCGCAATTTCTGCTGCTTGTTGAAATGTTGTAGTGTTGGCAGGCTTGCCAATGAGAAACTTTTCTGCTTCTGTGGTTCGCCAAGGTTTGTGAGCGATACCACCCATGGCTAAGCGGGCATTTTTGATTTGCTCACCTGTTAACTCAAGAGCAGCCGCTACTGAAATTAAAGCAAAAGCGTAGGAAGTGCGATCGCGTAATTTCAAATAAACCCCCGATTTGGCAAAGGGCATCGGCCCCAGAGTTACAGCAGTAATTAACTCACCCGGTTCGAGGTTGGTATCTCGCTGGGGTGCGTCCCCTGGTAAACGGTGAAAGTCTGTTAAGGGAATCTGCCGCTTGCCTTTGGGGCCTTCTACATCCACGACAGCATCTAAAGCCGCCAGAGCAACGCACATATCCGAAGGATGCACCGCAAAACACTGCTCACTAGCGCCTAAAATCGCGTGCATTCGGTTGATACCTGTAGCGGCAGGGCAGCCAGTTCCGGGTTGTCTTTTGTTACAGGGGAAAGCAGTATCGTAGTAGTAGGGACAACGGGTACGTTGCAAAAGATTACCGCCCATAGTTGCCATATTGCGGATCTGTTGCGATGCCCCAGCGAGAATTGCCCGTGATAACATCGGGTAGTTGCGGCGAACATCGGGATGATCTGCCACTGCTGTGTTACTTACCAACGCTCCTATACGCAAACCGCCGCTACTTGTGCGTTCAATGCGCCCCATCTCTAAGCGGGAGATGTCGATGAGTTGTGATGGCTCATCCAAAAAAACTTTCAGGCGGTCAACTAAATTTGTCCCGCCTGCGATATACATAGCTTTTTGGTCAGTTTTTGCCCGTTGCAGAGCATCTTTCACCGAGGTAGCGCGGATGTAAGTAAAGTTGTTCATGCCGGCATCTCCTGGAGTTCGCTGATGATCATAGTTGCTGTCGGTGAAGGTGGTTTTTGCCCAGCTACCTGCTGCACTGCCGCGACGATGCCGTTGTAGGCGCTGCATCGACAGAGATTACCGCTCAAGCGCTCCTTAATTTCTGCCTCTGAGAGTTCCGCCAACTGTGGAGGACGATTTAAATCTTGTGTGACTACACTGGCACACCCACGTTTAACTTCTTCAACTAAAGCAACAGATGCACAAATTTGTCCTGGTGTACAGTAGCCGCATTGAAAACCGTCGTTATCAATGAATGCTGCTTGCATGGGATGCAGAGTATCACCCTTTGCTAAGCCTTCGATGGTAACAATTGCTTTACCTTCCTGCATGACTGCTAAAGATAGGCAAGAATAAACACGCTGACCATCAATTAAAACAGTACAAGCACCACACTGACCATGATCGCAGCCTTTTTTACTGCCGACAAGACCCAGGCGATCGCGCAAAGCATCCAAGAGTGTCACACGTGGCTCAATATTTAAGGTTCGTGGTTGGCCATTGACGGTAAGTGTTAGATCCATATTACCTTCCGAGCTTTGAATAACTTCCTTAGCCGCGGTTGTCTGGTTGATAATTGCAGGAGCAGCAATAGCTGTTCCCGCTGCTGTCAGTGCTTGTCCCAAAAAGTTGCGTCGAGATGTTTTTTCTGCTCTCTTTTTAGAAGGTTCCATTAATTTTATTCCTCTAGCCTGCATTAAAGCTTTGGTTCTTTAAATGCTCTTTAGTTTCTTCTCTGAATCAAAGTTTAACAAGTAAAGAGAATTTAGATAACAGTTTAAATAATATCAAACCTAAGATAGATATTTTTTATTCTTCAGATAGAATCTTTGCTCATAAAAGTCAAGTATAGAACCCCAAAATTAGCAAAACTCAATCAAAGTTACCTATACCAAATGAATTGGTATAGCCATAAAAAAGCCTTCTTGCAAAGTTCGACGGGACGGAAACCGACCCGGCCGACTTTGCGCTGCAAAACGCAGGCAGAATAATTATTTAAAAAAGCTTAGTTACGTGTGACAAGTTCTTTTGTTACATTTTTTTTCATGCAGTCTTGAACGACCTGAGCATAGTTAACAGGTTCATAATACAGAATAATGAATTTCTGATAAATCTGATGTTCAAGAGCTTCGTACCCTACAAGATGCCATTCATGATTGGAATTGTCATAGTGTCCAAACGTTTGAACGCTCCACAAATTACCTTTCTTTTTATCAAGATTAGATTCTATTTCTTGGATAAAAATATCAGCATCATAACAACCGCTTCCACCACCATCAAGCATAACTGATGGGCTATTAGGTAACGGGAGATTAATGTAGAAAAAGCTTGGTGGATTATTTTCCCAAATCTCTAAAAGTCTTGACTTTACGTTCATATTTAAACTCCTTTATCGGTACAATACCAGACACCTTTTTTTAGAAAGACTCTAAACTTTTTAGCAATAGACCCTTGTAAAGACGTTCCATAGCACGTCTCTACTCACAGATTTATAATCATCATGTGTTGAGGCGATCGCTTTGACGATATCTTTCTCATAACCGCCAATCAGGATATCATTGCGATCGCCTTACTGTATTCTGCATGGGTTAGTAATGAAATTTCTAGGGATTGATTTAGGTTGGAAATCCCAACCAAGCGGACTATGCTGCTTAGAATTGATAGATGGACAACTCCAACTACTGGATTTAGATCGTCAAGAATTCATTGCAGATATCCTCACCTGGATTGATAAATGCGTACAACCAGACGAACCAGCCATCATCGCCGTAGATGCACCTACCTTGATCCCCAACGCTACTGGGAGTCGCCTCCCCGACAAACTCACCCATAAGCACTTTGGCAAATATCACGCCGGATGCTACCCAGCCAATCAAAACCTCCCCTTCGCAGAACGTACCATCAACTTTGGACTAGAATTAGAATCTCGTGGTTTTGCCCACGCACCCACCATCGAACCACAAAAACCCGGCAGATATCAAATAGAAGTTTTTCCGCATCCAGCAATAGTGCATCTATTTGGCTTAGAACGCATCCTCAAATACAAAAAAGGACGCCTCAATGAGCGTCGCTTAGAACTAAGCAAACTTTATAATTACATTCTCGACATTTTACCTACTTATCAACCTCCTCTGCGCTCTGTGCGCCTCTGTGGTTCGTTCCCTTGCGAAATTCCTACCACAGGTGCAACCCTCAAAGCAGCCGAAGATAAACTAGATAGTCTCATCTGTGCGTATGTTGCTGCATACTGGTGGTATTGGGGAGAACAACGTAACCTAGTACTAGGCGATCGCACTACTGGTTACATTGTCGTCCCCCAAAGAATCGTAGTTTTGGGCGATATAGAATTCGCTACTACACAGGCGAAGTCCACCTCCGTGGACTAACCAAAAACTATGTTTTTCAAACCCACAGAGGTGGGTTTTGTTTGTGTAGCCAAGCCAGTGCGTTGGGGAAACACTGCGTTGCGCGGGTTAAGAGCGTTGAAGCAAGTGTTGTCGGCTTTGCCGACTTGTAGACGCCCGGAGGGCGGCTTCCCACAGGGTAGCAACTGGCGCGCGATTTCTAATCGCTTTACTCTGCCCAAGCAATCAATCTTGGTTCATAAGGACTAGACAAGTATTGATTTTTCGGCAACACACGCAAAGACAAGCCTTGCAAACCAGAGGTGGTATAAGTGATGTTGGCAGTGTAAATACTTAGTTTTTGTGTATCCTCTCCTTGGTAATCCATGATCACTGGCACAGCGTTGACAATCTCACCGTTGGCATCGATCGCACCTTGATATAACTCTACCTGCACATCATCATTAGTCATAGTTGCTAAATCAAGCTGGGCTTTGACGGCAACGGTTTGATTAACTTCGATGTCTGATGCTGCGGATACGTTGATATCTTTGATTTTGATATTAAACCAATGTTCACTGAGTTTTGCTTTCCAAGCAGCGAGTTCTTTAGCAGGGGCGTAGTTATCGATAGTTAAAGTATGATAGCGATCGCTGGCTGGGAAATAAGCCCGCCCAGCATATTCTCCCACCATCCGCGCTGTATTGAAAAACGGACAATTCAGCCGAATTGCATCTTTCATTTTGGCAACCCAAGGACGGGGTAAGCCATCGGTATCGCGGTGATCATAAAATAGGGGTACAACTTCCTTCTCTAGCAAATCATAGAGAGCGTTGGCTTCGACTTCATCCTGATAATTGGGATCTTCGTAATTCTCTCCATGTCCAATTGCCCAACCTGTGCGGACGTAATCAGCTTCATCCCACCAGCCATCTAGAACACTTAAATTGGGTAATCCATTCATTGATGCTTTCATGCCGCTGGTACCAGAGGCTTCGCGGGGACGACGCGGTGTGTTTAACCAAATATCGCAACCCGCCACCATCAACCGCGATATGTGAATGTCGTAGTTGGGAACAAACACCACTTGTTTTTCTAAGTGTTGTTCGCGGATAAAGTGGTTGATATCGCGGATGAGTTCTTTACCGGGAATATCTTTCGGGTGTGCTTTACCAGCAATCACAAATTGGACTTTGCGGTGTTTGTTACCTAGCAAAATCCGTTTGATGCGTTCTAAATCGCGCATCCACAAGGTAGCACGTTTGTAGGTGGCAAAGCGACGAGCAAAGCCAATTGTTAAAGCATAGGGATCTAAAACTTCTTGTGCTTGGACAATTTCTGAGGAAGAAGCGCCGCGATCGCGTAAGTGCTTGACTAAATGTTCGCGAACATACAAAATCATATCCAAACGGCAGCGTTCGTGATTCCGCCATAATTCCTCATCAGGAATTGCATCCATCCGTTCCCATAATGGGCTATCTATTGATGCTGATGACCAATTTGGCCCTAAGTAGCGATCGTACAACTCTTGAGTTGATTTCGCCACACAACTACGGGCGTGAACGCCGTTAGTAATTGCAGCGATAGGTACTTCCTCCACGGGGACTTTCTTCCATAACCCTTGGAACATTTGCCGTGACACCACACCATGCAGCTGTGCCACCCCATTAGAAAATGTCGCCATTTTCAGGGCTAGCACCGCCATACTAAAGGGTGCAGACAAATCGCCTGTATTCTCGCGTCCCAGTCCTAAAAATTGCTCTTTGGGTAAGTCAAAGATATCTGCATAGTAGCCCAGATAGTACAAAATTTTGTCAGGGGCGAACAAGTCAATTCCCGCTGGTACTGGTGTGTGGGTAGTAAAAATGTTGCTAGAAGAGACTATTTGTTTAGCTTGGGCATAATCTAAACCCTCTTCTTGAATTAAGATGCGAATGCGCTCTAGGGCGGAGAAGGCAGCGTGACCTTCATTCATATGGTAGGCTGTAACCTCATATCCCAAAGCTTTGAGCATCTGCACACCACCAATACCCAGCATGATTTCTTGGTGGATACGCATATCAATGTCGCCACCATACAACTGATCTGTGATGTCGTGATCGTAAGCTTTGTTGGGTTCAATGTTGGTGTCCAACATATAAAGTGGCACCATTCCCACCTGCACACGCCAAACTCTGGCGTATACCTTGCGTCCTGGATAGTCTACAGCAATCCGCAATTCTGAGCCATCGGGATTACGCTCTAGGTGCAAAGGCATATTATAAAAATCATTGATGGGGTAGCGTTCTTGCTGCCAGCCATCGGCGTTGAGATACTGGGCAAAGTATCCTTGTTGGTAAAGTAAGCCGACACCTACTAACGGTAGTCCTAAATCACTAGCGGATTTGAGGTGATCCCCCGCCAGAACACCCAAGCCTCCAGAATAAACAGGTAAACAATCTACAAGTCCAAATTCAGCCGAAAAGTAAGCGTAGCATTCTTTTGGTTTGTTGCTGCGTTGCTTTTGATACCAAGTGCGTTCTTGAAGATAGTCTTCTAATTGGCGAAAGGCCCGATCCATTTGCGCTAGAAAGCCTTCATCTTCAACAACTTCCAAAAGCCGTGCTTGACTGATTGTACCTAACATCAATACAGGATTATGACGACTAGATTCCCACAAGTCAGCATCTAAGCGACGAAATAAATCTTTGGTCTCAACGTTCCAATCCCAGTGCAAGTTCTGTGCCAGCCGCCGCAGCGGTTCGAGTCGCGGCGGTAGGGAGGGGGAAACGTTAAATGTGCGAATTGGCTGCATAGGTTGGCAAAACTCCAAGGTTAGCTATGGTTATTGTTTACTGTCTTTTCCCAATGTTGCCAATTCTTTATACTGTGTTTGTAATAATGCCATGACTTTGTTAAGCATTGAGAATTATTCTACTCCTCGCTGCTATGGTTTACACCAAAGATGTTTTTAATTCTAGGCGTTATCTTAAACCAAGTGCTAATTTTATAAAAATTTAATTATTCGCTGAGTTAATTTTTTATTTAGATTTAATTATTTTTTAATAAAAATTCAGTTAAAAAAAAGATCAGGGCTGCGCTGAAGTTACCCAAGCAAAATTTGAAGAAAATCTAAAATTTTACCAAGCAGTTGATTAGGCGATCGCCAACTGCTTGGTATCAAAAGTATACAATAACTTAGTCATGCAACATTATTAAGCACCTAAAGGAGGTTGGTCTTTGGTATTTTTCGACATACTCAAAGCAATAGCAGCGGCATAAGCAATTTCTGCTGCTATTTGATAAGCAAGTTTAATATTTGAGGAAGTGTCTTTATTTTGAGAAGAGAATGCAGCTTTTTTGCGACGCGATTCTTGCTTCACCTCACCCGCACTGACAGCTCGTTGCAAAATAATCCAGGCATCTAAATCTTCAGAATCGTAGTTATTTTGAATAAGCGATCGCATCCTATCTTCAGCAGCAGCGCTCAAATAGCCTGTTTTTAAAGCTTCTTGGACAATTTCTTGCATAAGAATCATATATGAAACCAAATGTGTAAGTCAAAATTAATACTCAGATCAGTCTAATATTCTTTTATGGAATCCCCTTGAAAACTAGAGTATATTTAATATTTCATTCAATAAGAATTTATAATGAGCCATGTCACGCACGCATCACCCGCTTGGCTCACCTGATTGGGTGATTTACAAATTTTTCAATATGAGTAAAATACTCTGCGCTACAAACTAAGGGTGTCATACCGCCAGTCCCTTTTACAAACCTATATGTAACCTATTTAGCACCAAAATTATCACGATGAATAAAAAGCTACATAATGGCGATCGCTAAAGTAAAAAAATTAGCCAATTAGTGTTTTTTAATTGTTAAGTAATCATCAAAATTGGCCTGATAAAAGTATTCCACAAAAAATAAAATATGTTATGGTTAGAAGCAACTGTTATCAAAGTTCACTCATGTCGTCAGGAGTGTGATTTTGTTAGTTAGTTTGTAAATCATCCGTGTGCAACATGATTGGAGCAGCATACTCTAGAAATTCGTTGCAAGAAAGTCGTCATAGCAATCGGGGAAGCGCTTACTTGTTTGCACCGATGGTTAACTTCAATGTGATGGCTGAAGTGGGAGACACTCCACCCTAAAAGGGTTTTACTTGAGCAAAGCTCCCGGAAAAATTCAACAATAACTACATTTAATGGTAGGCAGAAAATTTACCTAGCCTTTAAAATTACATATATAAATGTAGTTGTGTTAGAAAATAGCTTATTAATTTGAGTTGTTTAAAAAACTCAAAAAAACCTGGTGAGTAAATAGACTCCAGGTAAACAACTCTATTTATAATTAAATGATAAGCTTTGGAAATTTTCCGGATAAACAAGATTTTAGCCTGTCTAAACCAGCAAATTTTCATATTTGACAATTTAATAGTTTGAGGTTTGACTCGACAATGCAATGATATTAGCTGATTAATTAGTTCAGCAACAATAAGCAATATCATTACATACCCTTCAGGATAGGGAACAGGGATAAAAACTTTAGTTGTGGGTACAGAGCCGCACTCCAAAAAAGATGTTTTGAAAAACAGTGTAATTGTTTTAATGTCACTATTTGCAAGTAGGTTCCCCTATTAAGCGTTGCCGTTCCCTGTACCCTTTGAATTAGATCGTCAAACCTAAACTTAAGTTTTCCATTATTTGGCAAACTATCTAAAAATATGTAAACTTGCCGGAACGCAATCAATTGTACTTAAAAATTGATATATACCAGCGTGATTGGTATGAGTAGCAGGCAGAACCAAACCCAAATCAATTCTCCAGAACGTCAACAATAGTTTACTTGAGAGATATTTAGCCATGAGCAACAAGCAATATTCCTCAAAATGGCAGCGCCTGCAAGAAGTTTTAATCATTACCTTATTAGGTGATATTCCGACAATTGCTCTAGGGCCAAAAATCAGAAAGTTGATATATCGTAGTATTTTTGCAAATATAGGTAGACAAATATATATCCAAAATGGAGTAGAGTTTATCGGTACTTCTGGGATTGAAATTGGCAATGAAGTATATATTTTCAGAGGTGTACGCATAGACGGCAGAGGACACAGAAATAATAGAGTTTATCTAGGTAATAAAGTCGCAATTGAGCGTAACGTTGATATAGGGTGTTTGGAAGATACTGTCATTCACATTGATGAAGAAACCTTTATTGGCCCTAGCGTGTGTATTGAGGGGCCAGGAGATATAAAAATTGGCAAGCACTGCCTAATTGCAGGTCACTCAGGGATATATGCAAATAATCATAATTTTGCAGATCCCATAGAACCAATCAAAAATCAAGGTATAACTCGCAAGGGAATTGTGATTGAGGATAATTGTTGGCTAGGACATGGAGTTACAGTTCTAGATGGCGTTACCATCGGTCAAGGCAGCGTCATTGGTGCGGGAGCAGTTGTGAACAAAGATATTCCTCCCTTTTCCGTTGCTGTAGGTACACCAGCACGAGTCATTAAAAGCCGACTTGCAAGAGTGGGAGTGGGAGAAATGAGGGAGATAAGGAAGTAATTTTCTCCATGTCCCCGCGTCCCCGCGTCCTCGTCCCCAGTCCCCAGTCCCCAGTCCCCAGTCCCAGTCCCCAGTCCCCAGTCCCCAGTCCCAGTCCCCAGTCCCCAGTCCCCAGTCCCCACAATTTGTGTTATGACTGAGAGGCGATGTTTGACAACAGGTGGAAACCTTTGCTGTTATTCAACGTCACGACAATGGCAAACTTACACATAACTTTTTTGTTTGAAAAAAGCTAAATATGCGACAAAACCTAGTAATCGCAAGATGGTAACTCAAACTTGAGTATGATAAAAAGTTCTCCACGCTAACTAGAGTCCTCCAAAAAAGGGACAAGATTTGGGTAATATATAGGAGCTATCTTTTCTGCATGGCAGATTCTGAGAGAAACCCTCTTTGTCATACCCCTTGGAGATTTTTTATGGTGACATTAAAAATTGCTGTTTATATTGTTGTTGCCTTCTTCGTGACTATCTTTATCTTCGGATTTTTGTCGAATGACCCAGCTCGTAACCCCGGTCGTCGGGATTCGGAGTAAGGCGACTAATCCGCAACTACCGGAAGGCGGAAAAAATAGACGCCATAAACACTAAGCAAAACTTATGTACAAACTTACATGAGTTGAGAAAAAGATTGAAGGCAAAGGAGAAGAATTATCCTTTGCTTCTCCCTTACCAAGCTTCTCCAAAAAGTCTAGTGTCCTACTCCGGATAGCTTGCTGCAAGTAGGCAGAAGGCAAAAGTCGGAAGGCAAAATGTAGAATTGATCCTTCCGGCTGCCATTTGGCTGTTTGTTAGCTCGATTTTTCTCTGATATGCTTCATCCTGTTCCGCCGCCTGCTTTTCCTTCTATCGTTAAACCTGCCCAACCCGCAAATCCCATCGCATCTGCTGGTAAATTCAACTTCCATTCAACTATTGAAACTAAAACGCCAAAAAGCCAAGAAAAACCCCAGCAGCAAAAATATCTACCTCAGTTAGCAAGTGCGACCGACAATGGGAATTATCGGCATCTATCAACTCCTATCAACACAACTCAATTAGTTGCTGAAACCCCATCTTTACCAAGTACCTCAGAAACATCACCAGAATTTTCACCCCTTACTGCTTCTGGGAGTGCTGTATTATTGGGCGAACCGCTGACAATTGGTAATCCTATGCAAGAGGTGACAGCCTCTGCGGCGCAAGTATTAGCCAATAAATTAACTCAACAAAGAAAGCAAAGTCATAATCCTGCACAACAATCTCCAGGAAAAATCAATCTCTCTGAATCTGCTTTAGATAATGCAGCAAATTCTCAGTCGATCAAAAATACTATAGAATTCAAGTCTCGCAAATCGACAAATCAACCTTCAACACCCATCACGATAGAATTTGAGTCAGATATTCAACAAGCTCAACTACCTGCATCTACACTACAATCTCAACCCACAAAACAGCCACAAAGTCAACCACCTAGTACAAATGTGCCGCCAGTCAGACCTAGAGTGGTAGAAGTGACTTCAGATAAGCAAGAGTATGATGAGCAACGGCGAATTATTACGGCTGAAGGCAATGTAGTGGTGCGATTTGATGAGGCGGTTGTGGATGCCGATCGCCTACAAGTGAGTTTGGATAATTTGATTGCTGTGGGAGAAGGCAACGTCGCCTTAACAAGGGGCGATCAGGTACTGCGGGGACAACGTTTTACTTATAACTTTGTCCAAGATACTGGCGAACTGCAAAATGGTAGAGGAGAGATTTATGTACCCTCCGCTCAAACGGATTTTGCTTTCTTGCCAACTGATGTGACAGCAGGTGGAGTACCCAAGCGTCCGCTAAGCGATCGCATCAGGGCCAATCAACCCACTTCAGGTGTCGGCAGTCCTGGAGGACTGAATATCACCTCGGGACGAACTGAGGGTAGCAATGTCCCACCGCCAAGTACAGGAGGTGAAGTTAATCGCCTACGATTTGAAGCCCAAACAATTGACTTCTATCCGCGAGGTTTCCAAGCCAGAGATGTGCGAATTACCAATGACCCTTTTTCACCCCCAGAATTAGAGTTGCGTGCATCTAAAGTTACTCTCACGCGGGAGTCTCCCTTGGTAGACCGTGTTAATACACAGCAACAACGTTTAGTATTTGACCAAAAATATTCCGTACCTATCCCCGTAGATGGGCAGACTATTGATCGTCGAGAGCAGGAAGTTACCCCGGCAATAGTCTCTCCTGGCTTTGATGGAGATAAGCGGGGTGGTTTATTTCTGGAGCGCGGTTTTGTGCCGATTAATACAGAACAGGCACGCTGGACAATTACGCCGCAATTTTTAGCTCAAAAAGCTGTGCAAGAAGGCCCTAATGACATAGCAGCGTTATTTGCGGTGAAATCAAAGTTAAACGTTGTTTTGAGTCCACAAGCTGTAATTGAAGGTTCTGGTGATTTAACTAGCTTAGACTTAAACAAAGTCGAAGAAAATTTGCGGGCAAGTCTGCGATTACGCCAGTTATTAGGCGATCGCAATCCCCATACATTGAATTTAGAATATAGCTACCGCGATCGTCTCTACAATGGCACACTTGGTTTTCAAACCGTCCAAAGCAGTCTTGGCGGCGTCATCACATCTCCTGTGATTCCTTTGGGTAAAAGCGGTATTAATCTTAGCTATCAAGGAGGCGCTCAGTATATCAATGCCAACACAGATCGTCTAGACTTGCTAGAAACGAATCGGGATAATGATCGCATTTCGCTAGGTCGCTTACAAGCTAGTGCCGCCTTGAGTACAGGCATAGTACTATGGCGCGGGAAACCATTGCCACCTACGCCAACCCAAGGATTACGGTATACACCTAATCCAGTAGTGCCTTATTTACAAGCGATCGCTGGCGTTACAGGTACTACTAGCTATTACACTAACGGTGATAATCAAACTACTCTGATTGGTACGATTGGCTTAGAAGGACAGGTTGGTCATTTTTCTCGTCCCTTTTTCGACTACACCGCTTTTAATATCCGCTATTCTCAAGGTATAAACAGTGGATTATCCCCATTTTTGTTTGATCGCTCCGTTGACAATAGAGTGTTAAGTGCTGGAATATCACAGCAAATTTACGGCCCATTTCGCTTAGGCTTTCAAACAACAATTAACTTAGATACAGGAGAAGAAAGTAGTACAGATTACATATTAGAATATAATCGTCGTACCTATGGCATCACTTTGCGTTATAACCCGGTGTTGCAATTAGGCGGCTTTAGCATCCGCATTAGTGACTTTAACTGGACTGGTGGCACCGATCCCTTTTCTAATGATGAGGTGAAGCCAGTTGTGGGTGGCGTGCGACAAAATAATTAAATAATTCGTAATTCGTAATTCGTAATTCGTAATTCGTAATTAAGTTTTGTAATAGGGATTTAACGCGCAGTTGTTCATGGGGGAAACCACGCCACTTGCTTTAATCCGGGAAACCCGTCCAACGCAGTGGCTCCCCAAGATCACACTGCCTCAACTTTGTAAGACAACCCCAACACAAAACTTGCTGATTATAGAACTGGGGGACTTAAACCTACGGAACTCGTTAAATTTTATCCCAAACCTTAGCATAATAAGTATTAAAGAAATATCTTGGATTACTTATGAGTTTGTCAGATCTCCCCAATCTTTGGGTTCCGTTAGCACTTCTAGGTTTAATTGTGCTTGCTGCGGTGTTTTTTAGTATCAACGATTAGAAATCGCGTCTACACAGACAAAATCCATCTACCCTTGTTTTGTCGGAGATGCTCTTGCTAGCTTGCTTCCCTAAAGAAGTACGAAATCGCTAAGGGTGAACGTGGGTTTAATAGTTTTGATTTTGTGTTAATTCGCAGAGGCGGACTTTGCTTGTATAGTAGCGAATTATATTCGCTCAAAAGTTTTAAAACAACCTCTACTGTTTAGATTGAATTCGCTGTAATAAATCATAAAAAGATTGCCAGTTATCTTCTTGAGCGATCGCATCCCAAACAGATTCTATAATAGGTCTTAACAATGCTGTTTGAGGATTTTGCTCTGCCAAAGTTTGAGCGATCGCATTCATATTTTCTGGGTCAAAATCATTCAAAATTTTATGGTAAAGTATACACCAATTATCAAAAATTGCTGATGTGCCCAATGCTGGCACAACATCTGAATTATTCAAGACAAAAGCTGGTTCATCCCGCCATTTAGATGAAAAGGTACGAGCCATTTCATAAAAGAACTGATGATAGCCAACTTGGCTTTCTTGCAAAAATGCGATCGTTAGATGCAAAAGTTCATCAGCTTGTGGATGTTGCAACTCTATAAAGCCTAACTTTTTCAACATCAAAGCCTTGTACTCAGCATGATAATCCTGATGAAAGCTAGCTAATCCTGCCTCCAAATCCCCTTTATCAATCACCGCTTTCAAAGGTTCCTGGAGCATTTCTAAATTTAACTGACAAATACTTGGTTGCTGACTGTAACAATAGCGTCCATAATAATCAAAATATGCAGCTATAAAATATGGGTCATAAGTAGGAATAAACGCATAAGGGCCATAGTCAAAGCTTTCTCCGGTAATTGACATATTGTCGGTATTAAGAACCGCATGACAAAAGCCAACTGCCATCCATTGTGCTACTAATTTGGCAATTCGTTTCACTAATTCTGCATAAAACAGAGCATACTTATCTTTTTCGGTGTTGAGATCTTGGTAATATTGCTCAATTACATGGTCTAGCAGCTTTTTAGTCAAATCTGGACGCTGAAAAAAATGCAATCGCTCAAAAGTACCAAAGCGAATGTGTGACATACTCATTCTGATCATCACAGATGAACGGGTTGGTGAAGGTTCATCTCCACGCCACAGTGATAAACCTGTTTCAATCATGCTGAGACAGCGGGAAGTGCGTACTCCCAAGTAGTGTAATGCTTCCGCTGCCAGAACTTCCCGTACCCCACCCTTGAGTGTTAGCATTCCATCACCACCACGAGAGTAGGGCGTTCTCCCAGAACCTTTTGTGCCAAAATCGTATAGTTCGCCATCAACAGCGCGTACTTGTCCGTAGAGAAAGCCTCTACCATCACCCAAGCGTGAATTATATTCACCAAATTGATAGCCGTGGTAACGTAGTGCTAATAAGGGTTTGCGCTCTTGAAATTTGCCAAAGGCTGTGATGAAATCTTCGTCTGTGACTGTTTGGGAATCTAACCCCAAACGAGGTAACAGTGCATTGTTGCGCCAACGTAAGATGTGTTGAGGAAATTCCGCCGCCACAACTTCGTCATAGTAGTCATTGCCTAGAGATTCTAAGGCAGGTTCGTAGTTGAGGGTAAGAAAAGGATTGCTAGAATTCTTGTTGTTTGGAGTTTCAGCCAGAGTCATTACGAGCAAAGCTTAATTTATTTCTTCCTTTAATACTACCTCTGGCATCAGCATCGACAAAGAAAGCCACCTATATCTAAATATGGCAGCGCCATAATCATAATTTGGAACGCATAATGAATAAAGTTTTGCAATTAAAAAATAAATTAACTCAACTGGCAACTTTAGACGCCACATTTCAGGTATTTGGTTCAGAATCACACCAATATCAACTTAATCCTTGTTTAAGTGAAACAGATATTCAAATATTTGAAACAAAATACAAAATTACGCTACCCAGTGATTATCGCAACTTTGTATTAGAAATTGGTAATGGTGGTGCCGGCCCAGGATACGGTTTATACAGAATGCCTGGAATTACATATGAAAACACAATTTTGGTAACACCGTACCCACAAAATTGTAAAATTCTCTCCCAACCATTTCCTTTTGCAGAGGCCTGGAATAATTTAGATTTAATAGTTAAAGATGATGCAGATATTTCTGTTAACAATGATGCCTATTTTAATGAGCAGTTTATTCAAGGTAGTATAGCGATCGCTCATTATGGTTGTGGGATTTATGCAATATTAATTATCACCGGAGAGCAGCAGGGAAATATCTGGATCGATGATCGTACTAATGACAATGGTATATATCCCGCTTCCTTAAACTTCTGTCATTATTTCCATAATGCCGATCCCGATGAGTATCATCCAATTAGTGATGATAAAAAAGCCTTGAGTTTTTATAATTGGTATGAAGATTGGCTCAATAGAAGTTTAGAGCAAATTCGTTGAAATGGGGAGTAGGGAACACGCGGGGACGCTGAGAAACTTTCATTTACATTCCCCTCGTCCGCATGTCCCCGCAAGGACGGAGGCATACTATGAGAAGAATCTCCACAACCAGTGCTTGGTTTTTCTCGAATATTAATTGAAGCAGGAGAGTTAATAGAACTTCATACAGTATAAAAGTTATAATACGAGCCTAGATCTAGGAAAAAGTTTGAATAAATGGCAAAATTAACATTTTATTTGCAGATTTAAAATGCACGTTATTACTCGTAAACGGTTGAATGAATTTGCTAAAATTCATCCAGATACGAAAAATGCTCTAGCTCAGTGGTATCAATTGGTAAAAAGAAATGAGTTTGCCTCATTTGTTGAACTGCGAGAAATTTTTCCATCAGCAGATCAGGTTGGTAAATTGACTGTATTTAACATTGGTGGAAACAAAATTAGACTTATTGCTGCAATTCATTACAACCGCCAAAAGGTTTACATTCGATCTGTGTTAACGCATTCAGAATACGATGAAAGAAAGTGGAAGGAATAATGCAAAGTTTTAACCTTCACAAAGCTATCGTTGCTTGGTCATCCATTGCTGAAAATGTTTTTGTTCCTCATACTGAGGAGGAATATGAGCGATTGGTTGAGATGCTAGATTATCTCATTGATCAGGTTGGTGAAGATGAGAGTCATCCGCTTGCTTCTCTGATGGAAGTTATTGGTGTTTTAATTGAAAAATACGAGGATGAATACGTTCCTCATTTAGAGGATATTGCTTGAAACCAAGCTTTTTCCTGCAATTTACGATTTTTCTAAAATTGCTACTAGCTTAACTCCATATTCTGCTTCAAATATGCCTTTTTTATAATCTAAACTCCAAAGTTCTAAAGCACAATCATCATCAGGTTGAGATGGATAAATTAGCAGATTAAACTGCTGAAATTGTTGATAATAATCACACTGCACTCTTGCGATCGCACCAATTTGTCTACGGTCAAGTGCAACCGCTAATCTTAAAATTGCACTCAATTGACTAACAACTTGTCGGTGCTTTTTACTCAACAAGTTTTTATAATTTTCGTGCTTTTTCTTGGGCGGAGATTTGCGGTGATATCGCGCTAAATTGGCAATCACTTCTATTTCGGTTTCGGTATAACCAAGTAATTCCCCATTGCGAATTAAATAGTAAGAGTGCTTATGGTGAGCTGAATGATTGATGTAGTGCCCGCAATTGTGTAATATGGCAGCTGCCCATAACATCTGTCGTTCGTCTGCTCCCCAATGGTGTAATGTACCTTGAGTTTGATCAAATAAACTCAGAGCAAATACTGCCACGCGATCGCTATACTCTAAGTTAATGTGGTACTTATTTGCCTGTTTCAGCACACTCCGTTGGCGAATCGAACTCTGGTACCGCAGCCGATCTTCTATTAAACCGTGGGTAAGCATCCAGTCAACAATTACACCTTCGCGCAGAGAGCGTTCACATAAAGTGACCGAATCTACACCTAAAAGAATCATTGTTTCCTGTAATATTACTGCTCCTGCTAGTATAACTTCAGACCGCTTCTCAGGCATCCCCGGTATCGCAGCCCTTTCAGAGTTATTCAGTTTTCGTAAACGATTCACCCACTCTCGCAAGTCTTTAAGACTAAATTGGTAGCCATTGAGAGTTGAAGGAACAGCACCAGATTTTTCCCGCGCATGAATTAACGCGAGTGTTTCGATAGTGCCTGATGTTCCCACCAACCGAGGAGATTCACCAAACTCAATATTTGCTAGCACCTCGTCTACAGAACGTTCCAACATTCCACGTGCATAGGCTTGTAAGTATTGAAACTCGGAATTGCTAATGGGGTCAGTGTTAATTAACTCACCAGTAAGTCGCACTGCACCAACTTTAGTACTAGTAAGACTACGTGGTTGATGACTGTCCCCCAAAATAATTTCTGTAGAACCACCACCAATATCAACAATCAGGTGAGGCTGGTTGTGAAATTCCATCCCCGACAGTACGCCTAGATAGATACGTCGCGCTTCTTCTTGACCAGAAATCAGGTCAACGCATAAACCTAACTCAGATTCTACTTTTTGTAAAAAATCTTTACCATTAGGTGCTTCTCGCACAGCACTAGTTGCCACAGCAACAATTGTTTCAGCATCAAGAGTTTTGGCAACTTCTTGAAAGCGTCTTAGAGCAGCGATCGCCCTTTCAATTATCTCGGGTTTCAGCTCTCCAGTAGTCAGATTGCGATCGCCCAACCTAACAGTTTCTTTCTCTCTGGCGATCATACTAAAAGCTGGCAAAGCAGGGTCAATTTTCACCACCACCATATGTAGTGAATTTGTCCCTAAGTCAATGGCAGCAATAATCCGGTGTTGCTTAACTGGTTGAACTGTCATAGTCTCCCAGTCAGCCGAAGAAACCAAATTCAGCATTTAGATTCTCTCTCTATTCAGGAATGATATTCAAAGGGAACGCTTAACACTTAACACTTAACCTATGTTTAAAAACGGTAAAAATACTCACCCTACCTTTGATCAATCAAGTGGCTATTGAGATTTAGCCTGAGTTGCCACTTTTAGTGAAATAGCAAATAAAGATATTCTATAGATGGGAATGGGGAATAGGGAATAGGGAATTGTCATTTGTCATGACGCGACGCTCCTGTGTCGCTCTAAGCGAAGCTATGCCGCAGGCTTTACGCTGACGCTCGTACCTCACTAACGCTATCGCGGACTCGCTACCGCTACGCTAACGTCATTTGTTATTGATTATTCTCCGCGTCCCCGCGTCCCCGCGTCCCTGCGTCCCCGCGTCCCCGCGTCAACCAAAACGCGAAATCTAAAAAACCTACCCATAAGAGACTCCCCAACCCCATGCTAGGAACGCCAGAACAAAATCAACAACCCATGTGGCTTATCATTATTCGCCTTCTGAGGTGGCATAAACCGGAAGGACGCTTAATTTTGATGATTCCTGCCCTTTGGGCTGTATTTCTAGCCGCTTCTGGCAAACCACCTTTACCTTTGGTGGGTGTGATTATGTTAGGTACTCTGGCTACAAGTGCCGCTGGCTGTGTTGTCAATGATTTATGGGACAGAGATATTGATCCAGAAGTGGAGAGAACACGCGATCGCCCCTTGGCATCTCGCGCTCTTTCTGTAAAAGTTGGTATTGTTGTGGCGATTATAGCGATGATATGTGCAGCTGTTCTCGCCTTTTATCTCAATCCTCTGAGTTTTTGGTTATCTGTGGCAGCTGTGCCTGTGATTCTACTTTATCCGGGTGCGAAGCGAGTCTTTCCTGTTCCACAATTGGTGCTGTCGATTGCTTGGGGTTTTGGTGTATTGATTAGCTGGAGTGCTGTCACTCAAACCCTCTCTCAAGCAACGTGGCTTTTGTGGGGTGCAACTGTACTGTGGACATTAGGATTTGATACAGTTTATGCCATGAGCGATCGCGAAGATGATCGGCGCATTGGTGTTAATTCTAGCGCCCTCTTTTTTAGCAACTATGCCCCCATAGCCATTGGTATTTTCTTCGCTGGCACAATCTCGTTATTAGCTTGGCTAGGGGTTTTAATCCACCTTCACTTGACTTTTTGGATTACCCTAGCAATTGCTGCTGCTGGTTGGATTTGGCAGTGTCTGCGACTTAGCCAGCCCAATTTACCCAACCCTGCTTATGGTGAGATGTTCAAGCAAAATGTGTGGATTGGTTTTATTTTACTTGCTGGTATGATTACTGGGTCTTTGTAGCCAACTCTGTTGCTTTTGTCTTGGGTTAATTTGAGCAGAGGGAACCTCTGCAACGCACTGGCTTACTTTGCACCCCTCTGCGTTTAAAAAACACTAGCCCGGAACTCTGTGTTTCGAGCTAGCAATGATTTTAAATTAACCTAAATCACTTGTGACCGTTACCATTACCACCATTGCCATTGGTTTGCAAAACACGTTCAGCAAGTTTCTCCGGCACTTCTTGGAGATGGTCATATTCCCAGTGGAAAGAACCAACACCGAGAGTCAGCGATCGCAACTCGACAATAAAGTTTTGCATCTCTGCTTGCGGCAAGTATGCAGAAACATTATCCCAGCCTGACCAATCATTTTTACCCTCGTAGCCTAAAATCTGTCCACGTCTGCCACTGAGCAATTGCAGCACCTTAGAAGTAAATTCGCTAGGTGTGATTACTTGCACGCGCAAAATCGGTTCCAACAGGGTAGGTTGAGCTTGGGATATCCCCGTTTGCATCGCCAACCGGGCAGCTTGCTTGAAGGCTTGCTCAGAACTATCAACAGTATGGTAAGAACCATTGGTGAGAGTTACCGCCACATCCACCATTGGGAAACCCAAAGGCCCATGTGCCAAAAATTCCCGCACACCCATTTCTACCCCAGGAATATATTGTTTGGGAACGACACCTCCAACAATCGTTTCTCTAAAGTTAAAACCTTCACCGCGTGGTAAGGGCTTAATATCGAGGAAAACATCGCCAAATTGCCCGTGACCACCACTTTGGTGCTTATAGCGCCCATGAACTGAAGCCACGGGTTTGCGGATAGTTTCTTTGTATGGCACCTGCGGTAGATGAGTTGTCATCGGCAGGTTATACTTGCGGCGCAGTCTGTCGAGGGCGACTTGCAAATGAATCTCGCCTTGACCCCAAAGAATCACTTCATGAGTATCACCGTGTTGTTCCCAAGCCAGAGAAGGATCTTCTTCCAATAGCTTAGTAATCGCACTGCTAAGCTTGACTTCATCGTTACGTTTTTCTGGTGTAATGGCAAGGGCATACACTGGTTCGAGTTGTTCAGCTTTGGGTAATTCTATAGCTTGCTGATCTGTAGAGATAATATCCCCTGTTTTGATACCCTCTAATCGGCTCAAAGCGACAATTTCACCTGCACCAACCTCATTCACCGACTGCTGTTGTTGTCCCATCAGGCGATAAATCCCACCAGCACGAACACCATTGAAGACAATGCCGTCAGTTAATTTACCCCGCCAAACGCGTACCAAGGAAAGTTTGCCACCTTGGGGAGTGTAGTAAGTTTTCAGTACCTGCGCTAAAGGAGTATTACCTTTGGTATTTTTTAAACGATGTTCTGCTGTGGTTTCTGGTTCGGGTGCTTCTCTCAATAGCGCCTCGATTAATGGTCGGACACCATAATCTTGTTCTGCTACCCCAAAGAAGACGGGTACTACTAGATCTGCTCCTAATTCTAGTTTTAAGTCTTTAAGGATTTCTTCTTGAGGCGGTTCGATGTCTTCTAAAAGTTCTTCGAGTAAATGGTCGTCAAAATTTGCTAGGGCTTCGAGCATCTCTGCTCGTGCTGTGTGTTCTTCTTGTTTTAAATGTTCAGGAAAAGGAATAGGATCAGCGGGTGCGCCTGGATGATATTGGTATGCCTGTTCGCTGACCATATCGATAAAGCCAGTGAGCTGTTCCCCTTGCATGATGGGATATTGGTGCGCTACCAAGGGGCGGCTGGATACAGCTTTCAGGGCGTGCAACGTTTCTAGAACATGGATATTTGCCCGATCCATTTTATTCACAAAGACGAGGTGGGGAATTTCCCAATCGTCCAGGAATTTAAATAGGGGGGCAAGGGTGAGGACGCGATCGCGTATGGGTTCGCAAACTACAATTGCCGCATCGACTCCCATCAAAGCATTGTAAGTTTCTTGGGCAAATTCTACCGAACCTGGACAGTCAAGGAATGTGAAGCGCGTATCGTTATACTCTGTGCTAGCGGCACTAACTTCAACACTCATGTGGCGATCGCGCGACTCATTCGCACTATCTCCCACTGTATTACCATCCTTAACACTGCCTTTGCGGGAAATTGCCCCTGTCACAAATAACAAGCTTTCTAGGAGCGTGGTTTTTCCACTTAAATAAGGCCCAACAATTGCAACATTCCGCGAACCCGATTTTACTTTTTCGTTCATAAAACCTCCCTTGCGGTAAGTTTTTCTTACTCGCGCTATCCTGTTTGTTGCAGGGATAAAATTAATAATGTTCTGGAGGATGAATTATCCCTTCTTTAACTTGTTATTATCCTCCCTTTAATCACAAGCAAAAAAAATTGTAGTCTGTTGTAAGATTTAGCTAAAGAAAAGTTAAGCATCGCAAATTTTAATACCAAAGTTACAAGTTTTGTAAACAACTGCGTTTTCCTCAAAAAGTTTGTAAAGAAAACGTAACTTTAACTGTGAAAGTCAACAAATCAATGGCATCATCGTTCACAAAATATCGCATAGCAGGGATCGCCAGTTTGCTATTAATAACTAGCAGCACTCTCGCCCTTACTCTCCCCTCCGTTGCAGTTTCCTTGCTAGCCCAATCGAGTGCAAAAACCGCTGTAGACTGGTTAAATCAGGGCTTACAAGCCATTCAAGCAGGCAAGATCCAAGATGCGATCGCGGCCTTCAAACAAGCAATCAAGTTAGATCCAAAATTGGCAGCAGCCCATTACAACTTGGGGTTAGCACTGCGACAAGTGGGACAATTACAACCATCGGCAGATGCATTTTATCAAGCGACGCAAGCCGATCCCCAATTTGCTCCAGCCTTTGCTAATTTAGGCGGAGCCTTGTTAGAAGGAAATAATTTACAACAGGCGAATGACTATTTACAACGAGCCTTAGAACTTGATCCTAAATTAGGTTTTGCTCACTATAACTTAGGTTTAGTTCGAGAACAGCAAAAAGATTGTGAGCGGGCGATCGCTTCCTTTAGAAAAGCGATGGAATATAGTAAAAATGCCCCAGAGCCTGCTTATCATATCGGCATATGTTATCTGCAACAAAGCCAAATTGATAAAGCTAAAGCTGCTTTTCGTCAGGCGATTAAAATCAATCCTAAATATTCAGAAGCTCATTATAACCTGGGGACGATTTGGTTTAATCAAGGCAAACTACAAGAAGCATTAGAAGCCTTTAGAAAATCGGCTGAGGCTAACTCTAACTATCCCAACGCTTATTATGGAGCCGGATTAGTTTTTATCCAATTACGCCAATATGAAAATGCAGTACAAGTATTGCAATATGCCAGAGATTTATATAACACTCAAGGCATTTCTCAGTGGGCAACAAATGCTAACCAATTGTTGCAACAAGCACAAAAATTAAAACAACAATAGTCAACAATAAACTGTTTTCAAAACAGAGTAAATTGTTAAAGCAAGCCTTTCTACGTATGTATTAATTACTAATTACGCGCTTCGTAGCGTTAGCGCAGCGTAAAGCCTACGGCATAGCTTCGCTTAGAGCGAGGTACGAGCGTCCAAAGGAGCGTCATTACGAATTACGAATTACGAATTACGAATTATAAATGCTGAGGCGCGATCGCTTAATATTGCGTAACATAAGATTATGGGTAGAATTGGCCGGTGTGGTGTGAACTAGTCCCAATTGCAATGGAAATCCACATGAAAAAGCGCCTCAAGAGCCGATTTTTATTTTGCGATCGCTGGCTTGATCGGCATTCAATTGTTCGCAATATGGAAGCTTTTCAAGATCTAATTGTGATCGTCTTATGTTTAGGGTTATTTGCAGTGATGCTGCTACAGTTATGGGGAATATTTATTGCCCTCACACAACCCCTAGACTATAAACAAGTGACAGCAAAAATACTATTTGTATTGATTTTGGTAGAGCTATTTCGCTTACTCATGGTATATTTGCAAGAGCATAGCATTGCCGTCGGAGTAGCAGTTGAAGTCACAATCGTATCTGTATTGCGAGAAGTCGTTGTCCACGGCGCGTTAGAAATTTCTGGATTGCAGACAGCAGCAATTTGTGGTTTATTGTTTATTCTCGGCTCACTACTAATCGTGTGTGCCAAAACGCCACACATGGATTGCATTAGTGCCAATACCAAGTTTTGTCCTGTTGTGTATAAAGAAAGCAGAGAACTGCAAAAGGAATTGGAATTCCAGTATTCACATCGCTATGATGAAAATCAACCCATCTCTTAAAATTAGTGAACAGTGAACAGTCAGCAAAAACGTAGCTTACTAATAACTGATGCTTCTCCTGTCAAAGACGCTATGCGTAGCTTGCTTAAGCGTAGTAGACTGTTTCAGCTATTCTAGTGCATTAGATTTAATAGGCGTAGGTTGGGTTTCGTCCCTCAACCCAACCTATAAAATTTATTGCATTTTTTCAGCTAAAACAGTCCAGTAGGGGTAGGTTCAGCACAAGTAACTGATCAAGGTTCTTTCGACGTATTGAACTATACTCTTTTGGGAAGATGAATCACTCTTGAAAGGTGAGTAAAAGTTAAGTAGAAATCCTAAAAGAGGTTCAATACTATGGCTAAAAATACTGGTAACGGACAGTCTCAACAACCTATTAGCAACCTGGAATACGACTTTATCACCGTGTTGCACAACAAAGCCGAAGCAGTAAAAGCTTACGATACCTACATCAAAGATGCTAAGCAAGCCGGTTCACAGCCTTGTGTCGAGTTGTTTGAAAAATTGCGACAATCGGATATGGAACAAGCAAAAGAGATTCGGCATCATCTCCAAGAAGTAATGGAGCATGGTAAGATGTAGTCTGCCTGGGGACTGGGAAATTTGTGATTATGAGCATAGAGATGGGTAATGCGATCGCTCCTTATTCGCAACCCCAAGAAAAAATCAGGGGCGATCGTCCTTAATCACATAAAATCGCTACAAACTACCCATTCCCCATTCCCCGCAGGCTGAGCGAAGTCGAAGCTATTCCCTAACGAATTGAAAAGCGTTGTCTAATGTAAATTGCAACACCATTCAAAACTAAAATCAAGGCTAACAGCGCTATAATCGTTGCTGCTGCTGCATTGCCAAAACCCGCTTCAGGACGCGTAATGTAACTGTAAATTTGAATAGGTAACGCCATAAATCTCTGGAATAAACCAGGATCAAACGTCAGAAAACCCACAGCGCCTACAACTATTAAAGATGCAGCATCACCAATAGCACGGGATACAGAGATAATCACCCCTGTCAAAATACCAGGAATAGCATAGGGAATAACATGATGACTGATAGTTCCCCACTTAGTTACACCTAGTCCATAAGAAGCATTTCTTAAAGAATCTGGAACAGCACGAATAGCCTCTCTAGCTGTCACAATAATTACTGGTAAAGACAACAAAGATAAAGTCAATGCCCCAGAAATCAAAGCAGGGCCAAATCCCAGTAAATAATTGAAAACTCCTAACCCCAGCAGTCCATAAACGATAGAAGGTACCCCAGCCAGATTAGTGATATTAATTTCAATAATTGTTGTCCACCAAGTTTTAGGTGCATACTCTTCTAAATATAAAGCTGCTCCTACACCAATTGGCACAGTCACCAAAATTACAACAATCCCTAAAAGAACACTGCTAACAATAGCAGGACGAATACCACCTTGATCAGGGAAACGAGAAGGGTTTTCTGTGAGAAATCCAGGTGTAAAAAATCTGATTAATCCATCTCGAAAAATATCAAAAAGTAGCAATGCTAGAACAAATAAACCAATCAGTAAGCCTAACAGAAAAAGTATTTCAAATATTTTTCCTATAGTCTCTCTTTTTTCAACATTATCAGTAAATTCTGTTGCCGAATCAATATAATTGTTTGGTTGATACATTATATTTATGCCTCTTAGTCATACTTTTCTTTAAAACGATTGGCAACCCAATAGCTAATAATATTCAAAGCTAGGGTAATTAAAAACAAAACAGCACCTACAGCATATAAAGTCTTAAAATTTAGGCTACCACGCGGACTATCACCACCAGAAATTTGTGCCATGTAGGCTGTCATTGTTTCTATTGATTCTGCAAAGTTAATGGTTAGTTTTGGCTGTTGTCCAGCAGCAATGAGGACAGTCATCGTTTCACCCACAGCTCTCGAAATACCCAAAATAATCGAGGCTATAATTCCAGAAAGCGCAGCTGGAAGGACTATTTTAAAAATGCCTTCTAGCTTAGTAATTCCTAAAGCGTCAGATCCTTCTCGTAAAGAACGCGGCACTGCTTGAATAGCATCTAAGCTAATAGAACCAACAGTAGGAGTAATCATTACTCCCATCATTAACCCCGCACTTAAGGCGTTGAATATTTCCACAGGAATAATATTTCGTAGCAATGGCGTGACAAACAACAGCGCAAAGTAACCATATACTACTGTTGGTATTCCTGCCAAAAGTTCTACTGCTGGACGTAAAATGGCTGCTACTTTAGGTTGAGCATATTCACTCAAATATATGGCAGAAGATAAACCTAAAGGAATAGCAACCGCCATAGCGATCGCTGTAGTTAAAAAAGTACCACTCATTAAGGGCCAAATCCCAAAATGCCTATCTGCAAATAGAGGTGTCCATTTTGTATCTAAAAAGAATTCAGCAAACGAAACTTCTTGGAAAAAACTAAATGTTTCTTGAAAGATAATTATGACAATCCCAAAGGTAGTCAAAACAGAAACTAAAGCACAGGCAAATAAAATCACTGCAACAATCTTTTCTAAAATATCTTCAGATACATTTTTATCCAGTGACTCTCTGGATGTTTGGTAAAAATCGTCTTGAGGATTTGTACTTTGCATAAACTGTTAAATTTAAACTCCCATAATTCAGATTTCGTTTAAATAAAGTTTGTGATTGGTTGACCTGGTTTTGCTTTTTTGAATTTTGTACCAGTTTCACCAGTAGCTAGCTTTCGTTTCACTTTAACGTAAGCTTCATCAGGTAACGCTACATAACCAACACTATCAACCCACTTCCAAGAATTTTCTAAATAAAACTCCACAAATTCTTTAACAGATGGCTTGCTATCTAATGACTTTTTACTAACATAAATAAACAATGGACGAGACAAAGGTGTGTAGATATTTTTGACGACATTATCTATGGGAACTGGTTTTTCACACTTTCCTGAAGGGCTTTCTACGGCAACTAAATTGAGTTTTTCTTGGTTTTGAATATAGTAAGATATCCCGACATAACCTAATGCTGAAGCATCACCTGACACCCCTTGTACTAAAAGATTTTGATTATGGCTTGGAGTGTAATCTGTACGACCATTCTTCGCTTTGCCAGTCACAGCTTGAGTCATATAATCAAATGTTCCAGTGTCAGAAGCTGGAGCATATAACTTCAGTTTTTGGTTAGGAAATTTAGGGTTAACTTGATTCCAAGTTAAAATTTTACCATCTGATTTAGCGCTCCAGATTTTGTCTAACTCCTTAATAGTTAAACATTTAGCAAAATTATTTTGACGGTTAGCAATTACAGCAATACCATCTAAAGCAATAGGCAACTCCACAAATTCTATATTTTTACCTTTACATTTTTTGATTTCTTCATCCTTAATAGTACGAGAAGCGCCAACAATATCAATATCGCCAGCACAAAATTTACTAATTCCACCACCAGTGCCACTTGAAGCAACGCTAACTTTAGCATCGGGCTTAACCTTTCCGTATTGTTCTGCAACTGCTAAAGAAATAGGAAAACCCACAGCTGCACCATCAATACTCACCTGACTTTTTAATTCTTCACTGCTGTTACAACTAGTCACACCGTAGGCAGTAAACATTAAAGCTACTAGTAATAATTTGTCCTTCAATGAGCTAATAAAGTTCATACTTTGTAAGTGAAATTAGGTTCGTAGAAAAGTTTTGGACGAATAAAATTCGCTGCTACACAAGCGAAGTCCACCTTCGTGAGCTAATGGAAAATTAAGGTCTTGAAACCCACGGAGGTGGGTTTTGTCTGTGTAGCCAAGCCAGTGCGTTGGGCGGCTTTGCCGACTTGAAGCAACTGGCGCGCGATTTCTAATCGCTACAAGCTATATTTATATTCATGCTTTCTTAGCAGCTTGAATCTTATCAAAAATTGCCCCATCCTCAAAAAACTTTTTCTGTATACTATCCCAACCACCTAAATCTTGAGATGTAAATAAAGTTTGAATTTGAGGATATTGAGACGTTACTTCTTGAGTAACAGTAGGATTAACAGGACGATATTGTAATTTAGCGAATTCCCGTTGGGCTTCTGCTGAGTAAAGGAACTCAACAAATGCTTCTGCAACTTGTCTTGTGTTGTGCTGATCAACATTTTTATCAACGATCGCCACAGGAGTATCAATCGAAATATTCACTTGTGGTACAATGTAAGGCAGTTTTGGCCCAGTTTTCTTTGCCAAAATCACCTCATTTTCGTAGTTAATTAATACATCTCCCTGATTTTTTTGAAAAAATAAATCGCTAGCTTCACGAGCATCTTTTGTCAGTACAGGAGTATTTTTATAAACTTTGGTAACATAATCTAATGCTGTTGCCTCATCTTTTCCTGTTTGAGTGACTGAACCCCACAAAGCCAAGAATTCCCAGATAGCAATCCCAGAGGTTTTTGGGTTAGCAGCTATTAATTTCACACCATCTTTTGCTAAGTCTTGCCAAGTCTTAATATTCTTGGGGTTGCCTTCACGAGTCACGATCGCAGCAACAGATCTACTAACAATACCATTTCGAGGTGATTTAATTTCCCAACCTGATTTAATCAAACCTGCTTGCTGAATTTTATTGACATCTAAAGGCAGTGCCAGATGTACTATATCTGCTTCTTGTGTACCAGCAATCACAGCAGCTGTTTGAGCGCCAGAACCCCCATAACTCTGCTCAAAAGTGACGTTTTGTTTATGTTCTTGCTGCCACTTTTCTATAAACTTGGGAATTATTTGGTCATGAGCAGCTTTTGTCACTGAGAAAGAAACAAGCTTCAGTTTAACGTCAGTTTTAGTAGCTAAAATACTTTCAGAGCAGGCAGCGATCGCTACACTTAAAATAGTGCCTACTAACAATAGACTCACAAAACTTTGTACACGGCGTCTCTTCAACCAATTTATAGTTATACCTTGGCACAAAAGTTGTATCGTCTGTAACAATTTCACAATAGAAGCTAGCATTTCTCTAACTAAGTAATTTTTTAACCGCGTTGTATATTGAGACTCGCTATTTAGAGTTCATCATTGAAAATACGATACATTGGTCGGAATACAGTAAATTATAAGTATTGTAAAGCTTTTAGAACAATAGTTATCATTTAGCTTCATTTTTTTTTACTAAGTAAGCAATTGACCATAAATACTTAAAAATAGCCAAGCTACTACCAGGCACTATGCAAAGTCTGAAAAGCCATCCCGAACTACGTTTAAGAGCTTATTAACCCACCACGATTCTCATAATTAGCATATTTTTGACTTGATACCCAAACCATAACTGCTTGATAAAATTTGGTATTGTGAGTTTATTCCAGTAGCCTCTTGCATTACCTCTTTGCTTGTGTAGCCGCGAATTCTAACGCTTCTCAAACAACTTCTTAGACTATTGTCAGAGGAATAGTTGCTTTTTCAGAATTAATATGTGATACTGATCTACCAATAATATACTGTAAAACAATCAAGTTAGTGGAGATTATAACAACAAATGTAACTTTTTGGATTAAAAAATTATTTATTTCAATATTTTGAGGTAGATAAAGCAATAATCTTAAATTTAAGATTTGCCAATTTAAAAATATAAAAATAGCCAAAGATTAAACATTATTAACTAAAAAATAATGTATTAATATAAGTTGCTATATATTATTCTGCTTGCTTCTAATTCCCTAGTTAAATTGGTCAATTCAAGACATAAATAACAAGAGCAACTTTAGCCATAACTGACTATTATGTATCTCTTGCTAATAGTGCTTGAATGGAAAATCTAACTAATGGCTTGTCATCAATATATAGGGGTAATACAGGGTATGCGCGCGAACAATACAGTTCAAAATAGACAAGATACAGCTATTTTTCACGCTCAAGGCGTCAGAGTTTATTATGGTGGCTTTATGGCGCTGACGGAAGTAAACATGGAACTTCCTGAAAAGAAAATCGTAGCTTTTATTGGCCCTTCAGGATGCGGTAAAAGCACCTTATTGCGCTGCTTCAATCGCATGAATGATTTAATCCCAGGAGCCAAAGTTGCAGGACAGCTAAATTATCGGGGTAGAAACATCTACGACAGCAGAACAAATCCGGTAAAGCTACGGCGTCAAGTGGGGATGGTATTTCAAAGACCAAACCCTTTTCCCAAATCGATATACGAAAACATTGCTTTTGGGCCACGCGCCAACGGTTATAAAGGCAACATAGACGAACTAGTAGAAGAGTCGCTCAGACGGGCAGCTATTTGGGATGAAGTCAAAGATAAACTGAAATCAAAAGGCACAGATTTATCAGGAGGACAGCAACAACGTCTGTGTATTGCCAGAGCGATCGCCATGAAACCAGATGTATTATTAATGGATGAACCCTGTTCTGCCCTAGATCCGATTTCCACCAGAGAAATTGAAGAATTGTGTACAGAACTCAAAGAACAGTACACGATCATCATGGTGACTCACAACATGCAACAAGCCACACGCATATCAGATTTAACCGCATTCTTCAACACAGAAACTGACGAAAGTGGCAAACGGCGAGGGAAATTAGTCGAAGTCGGTTCCACCACACAAATGTTTAACTCCCCCACCTCAGAAGAGACAGCAGACTACATCAGCGGACGGTTTGGTTAATTTTAGGGATGTGGTTCGACTTCGCTCACCAACCAGGGGATGAGGGAGATGAGGGAGATGAGGGAGATAATTTCTCCGCGTCCCCGCGTCCCCACGTCCCCATTCCCCATTCCCCATTCCCCAAAGACATTAAGAAACATTTCGCCAAGCCAGCATCTTTAAAAATCGCCTCCGAAACAGAGCGGTGGCGTTTAGTACAGCCTCTACAATAGCTAAACGCGATCGCAAATTCTTGGTTAATCCTAGAGTGCTTTGATTTTGAGTTAAAAAAAATCGTATGATCTGGCTGATTTCCCCATCAAACAATGGGCTGTATGTAGTTGCATTACATACATACTACAGAACGACTTAGGCAACGCTGCTTTTGCCCATGGCATGAGCAAAGCGCGAAGTAAAGCCCAACTCTTCGCGCCTTTTGAGGCCAGGACTTATGCCGCTCTGTGTTGGGGCGTACTCATCGATGCGCCCAAACTCTCACATTTAGATATTAATTTTTGACATTGAGGTTGACCAATGAGGTATCGCGCTCTAATTGTTGCATTCTTGGCTTTGTGCCTGGGGCTAATAACTGCATGTAGTGATGGTTCTTCTACTAGCACTAGGGAGATACTCACTTACGAACAAATTCGGGGCACTGGCTTGGCTAACAAATGCCCTCAACTAACAGAAACAAGCCGTGGCTCGATTCCCATCGATTCTAGCCAGTCCTACGCCATTAAAGAGCTTTGTTTGGAGCCAACCAGTTTCTTTGTAAAAGAAGAACCAGCCAATAAACGACAAGAAGCAGAATTTGTTGCTGGCAAATTGCTGACTAGATACACTTCCACCATTGACCAAGTGCAAGGTGATCTGAAAATTAATTCAGATAAAAGCCTCACCTTTGTGGAAACAGATGGTCTTGACTTCCAAGCCATTACAGTACAACTTCCTGGTGGTGAGCGAGTTCCTTTCCTCTTCACCATCAAAAACTTGGTTGCTCAAACACAACCCGATTTGACCAGCATTAACACCTCCACCGATTTTGAAGGTAAATTTAAAGTTCCTTCCTATCGTGGTGCTGCCTTCCTAGATCCTAAAGGTCGTGGTGTAGTCAGTGGTTATGATAATGCTGTGGCTCTTCCTGCCCAAGCAGATGATGAAGAACTGACTCGTACCAACGTTAAACGTGCTGAAAATCTCGATGGTCAGATTTCTCTACAGATAGCTAAAATAGACAGCTCTAGTGGTGAAATTGCTGGTACTTTCGAGAGCGAACAGCCATCTGATACCGACTTAGGTGCTGGCGAACCTAAAGAAGTTAAGATTCGTGGTATATTCTATGCCCGTGTTGAACCAACTCGTGGCTAAACTCTTTTGAGTGCTGAGTAAAGAAGTGCTGAGTTAAAAGGCTCGCATTGTAGCAAGTGACGTCAGGGCTTTTACCAAGTGCATAAGTACTGAGTAAGTTTTAATTTACTATCAACCGAGGGACTTAGGACTCAGTACTGAGTTTTGTAAAAAATTATTACTTAAAACTCGTTACTCATTGCTCAATACATAAACACTAATTTAAACAAAGGGCATTTAGCCCTTTTTTTATTAGCTTGCGTGAATATACATAGTGATTTCTATTGGCATTTACTAATTTTTCAAAACTAAATTACAACTAAGCTAAAAAACATCTAAATTACATAATCAAATTAAATAAAACTCTTGTGGGGTGGGCATCTTGCCCGCCCTAATTATGCAAGTTATATGTGGAACAGCTTATTAAAAACTCTCCGTAATTTTACTGTTAATAAGAATTTGGCTTATTCAAACCTTATTTTTATTATTCAATATGATACTTAATTAATTAAATTAGGTACAATCTCGGTTTGAGAATTAGTAACTAATTTAATATTTTATTTCTATGTGATTCGTTAAAAGCTACAGGCCGTACTAATTCGTAATTCGTAATTTTAATGACGCTCGCGGACTCGCTACCGCTGCGCTAACGTAATTAATAAAATTAGGCTCAAATCTATAGCCTTGTTTTAAAGAATTGGTGTTATTCCTAAGCTTAATAATAAACGAAATAACAATTTCGCCTATTTAAATTTTGCTCGATTCCAACCTAACCTATAGCATTTTATTTGTAAAAAAATGTGATTTGCTATAGGAATTACTAGGACATATAGCGCGGTATTTTTCTTGAATACCGCGTAATCGCAGCTTGGTTTAAAAGCGAGTGCTTGAGCGTTGATTTATTCAATAAACACAGTGCTATGCCTACCGCAGTTACCAATGAACTAAAGCATGAAACTTGGCAGTTGTTGCGAGAATATCAGCAATATCGGTCAGAACTTATTCGCAACCAACTGGTGAAACTCAACTTTGGACTTGTGAGAAAAGAAGCTCATTATTGGATGAATCAATGTCAGGAAAACTACGAAGATTTACTCCAAGTCGGCTGTTTAGGTTTAATACGAGCCATTGAAAAATTTGAAATTTCTAGGGGACATGCCTTCAGTTCCTACGCTACTCCTTATATTCGAGGTGAAATTCAACATTACCTCCGAGATAAAGGCGTGACTGTGAGAATTCCTCGGCGGTGGTTAGCGCTACAACAGCAGGCGATAGGAGTTTCGCGTTCTTGGCGTGAAAAACATAATCGCCAACCTACTGACTCAGAATTAGCCGCAGCACTAGCAGTTTCTGCCAGCGAATGGCAAGAAATCAAATTAGCATGGATTAATCGCGCTCCCTTGAGTTTAGATGTGCCAGTGCATGATGGCGAGGAAGGCGCTACTTGTTTAGGAGAATTGGTTCCAGATCCTCACTACCGTAGCTTTCAACTGGCACAAGAAGACCAAATTCGCCTCCAACAAGCACTGGTTCAGCTAGAAAAACGCACCCGCGAAGTACTCGAATGTGTGTTTCTACACGATTTAACACAAAAACAAGTAGCAGAACACCTGGGAATTAGCGTTGTCACAGTTTCTCGTCAAGTCAAGAAGGGACTGGATTTGCTGAAAAATATCATGGGTGTTGCAGAAGATTAACGCCAGCGATCGCATCCGCAATTATGCTGAGCTATAAGTGTTAAAAGCAATGCTTGAAATCCCAAAAATATAGGTTATAAAGATAACAGAATTCGCCTTTGATAAAAATATGGGCAAAAATTTAAAAATTACAGTTGCAGCTATTTTAACCTTGGCGATCGCTGGGTGTGCTGCTGAAGAGACACCACAAGCCACTAATCCTCCGGTGCCGGTTCCGAAAATTGCGGCAAAGTCGCTACCAAAAGCTCAAGCGTTTAAAAATCCAGTAGTACCCGTCAAATATACCTCACAAGTTGCTTCTCCAACCCTGAACTTAATTCAACCAACTAATGCTACAGAACGGGTAGTTGTGATATCACAAGGACGGAATGATCCTTTTGCAGAAATTGTTGGTTCAGCTGTGGCAGCAACACCCAACACCACAGGCACAAAAACCGTACCTAAGTTACCCCCCCTACCTACCGCCAGCATTCAAACCGCATCAGCAACGTTAAGAAGGCTGCCAATACGCAGTGTGGCTTTAAATCAACCAAATAGAGTTGCAAAGCGGCCTGGCTTAACTCCGGTTCTACCTAGAGTTTTGCCTCAAGTTGTCCCTAACCCCACCTTAGTATCTGTATTACCACCAACACCACAACCCGATGCAGCAAGAGGAGTTATGGTATCTGGTGTAGTTCTCATTGGTAGGGAACCACAAGCAATTATCAAAGTACCAGACGAACCTACAAGTCGCTATGTGCAGGCAGGACAGCGATTAGCCAACGGCGTGCTAGTCAAACGCATTGAAATGAACGAAGGCTCCAACCCGATTGTAATTCTCGAACAATATGGCATTGAAGTTGCCAAAATGGTTGGTGAAGGAGCAGTTGACTCAAAATCATCAGCTACAACTGCTAGCGATAAATCTATTTCGCTGCTCACACCGCTTTAAAATCTTATTAGTGGTGGAGCTTTGTAAAGATGGAAACCAAAGAAAAAATTGAATTTGCTGGTTTACCTTTAGCAGTTTATCGAGAAATAGCGGCTCATCTGCGGCAAGTGACAGGAATAGAAGTGGATTTAATTCCCCAGTCAGACCAACATTTTGATTACAGCCAAAGTCAAATCAGCGGTTTGTGTATCTCCTGGACAGCAAACTCCAATTCAGAAAGTCGCCAACGCGTCAAGGAAATTTTGGCTTACTATCAAAATCGCTATGGTGTTTGACCGAAAAGATGGGTACAAGCCCCGTGCTTCGTTTCCCGGCTTTTTGATAGACTAGAGGAATCCGCAACACAGGCAGAGGCTCGCACTTCGGTGGAGGAACCTGTCTCGCAACGGGCGGCAAATCCTGAGAAAGTTTTGGCTTCTAGAGAGCGCACGGAATTTTCTCTACTCATCGGCGGGGCACGTCGAGGTGAAGCTTGGTGAGGGTAAAGTCGATGGACTCCCCGTGATCCAAGAATCCCCGAACTTCAGGATGGGGAGTGTCAACACTGCTAGGTTTAGGCACAATCAATGTAATAGGTAAGGTGTGAAATCGACCTTGTTGATCAGACAGGTCGATTTTTTGCTGTCAGTGTGTCCCCAACAAAAGCCGTTACCACATTGACCTTCTAGTCGCATCGTTAAATATATACAATATAGAGTAGTAGAATTCTAGCGAATGTCACAGTGTACTGAAATTCGCTAGCTTTACCAATTTCACAATCCCTATTCCTTCTCATCCACTATTTGAGCAACTGTCGTATCTGTGATCCAGACAAAAATTACTCCAGGACAACCACTGACTTCTGTACAAAAAATCGGCTTAGATTTAGTCTCTGTTTTAGGTGGCGGAGGACGAGATGTTGTCTTAGCAATTGATATTACAGCAAGCGTCGGATTAGATGATCAAGGTCGTACCCGCTTACGTCAAATAGTTGAAGATAGCTTGAAACCAGGGGATTCTGTATATATTGTCCCTTTTGCTCAGAATGTAACTTTAAGTGAAGTTACATCTGATATTACTCCGTTAGGTACACCCACTTACTTTAGTGGTAATAGTAAAGAAAATATTGACAAAATCTTAGCAAAGATACCCTTTGTATCCGACCCTAACCGTTATGGTGCAGATATTCAGCAATCTGAGTTAACTATTTATCAAGGTATTGCTCAGATTAATCAAAATCGCTTGCAAAAAAATCAACCAGTTAAGCCGCAGTCGGTTGTTTGGGTGACTGATGCACCCTTGTTTACTCAACCGGGGATTAATTCACAAGTTTGGATAGAAACACCTGCGAATAGTGCTTTTCGGATAGCAGACTCTCTAGAAAGTCAACAACGACAAGCTTGGATTAAAGCTTTAGAGGCTTTGCCAATTAAGAAGCGATCGCTATCAATTACCACCCAAGGAAATAAAGAATATAAACTCACTGTAGTAGATATTGCCCCTACAGTCCAAGAATTTTGTACACCAGCACCAGGCGGTCAAGATACTTGTTTGGTTACTCCTTATTTAATTAAAAAGTTATGGGTTCCAGGGTTAATTTCCTTAATAATATTTGTGTTGCTAGTTTGGGCTGGGTTCAAATTTTCTCGGTCACAAAAAAAGTGGGAATTAATAATAGATTTTGAAGCTACGGAAAAACCTGAAGACCAAAGATGTCGATTGCCTAACAATAAACAGATTGCGATCGGGGAATATGATGCAACTTGCGTAGCTTCTATTGACTGTCCAGGTTCAGAAGTGAGAGCATATCTAAAACGCAAAGGTGAGAAGCTTTACTTAGAACCAACTAACTTAGCGCCAATTTTTTATAATGGTGAAGAAATTACTTCATCTACTCCTATAAACAGGTCAAATTTTAGAATAAATTGCCCAGATGCTCGTAAACGCGATTACGAGATAAATATTAAATTAAAAAAATAGTGCCCAAGGAAGTATGCTATGAGTCAAGCAACTACAAATTCACTTCAATATAGGGGAATTAATCGCACAATTTGTATCGGATTAGGTGGTACAGGACGTGATGTTTTGATGCGAATTCGCAGGTTAATTGTTGACAGGCATGGAGATTTAAGTAACCTACCAATTGTCAGTTTTATCCATATCGATACAGATAAAGCAGCAACGCAAATATCTGGAATTCGTACTGGTAGTACATATCATGGAGTTGACCTCAGCTTTCGGGAAGCGGAAAAAGTTAGCGCTACAATGTCCGCTAAAGAAGTTACCATGTTCGTACAAGGATTAGAGCGGCGTTCGGCTTACGAACGTCACGGACCATACGACCATATTGGTATTTGGTTTCCTAGACAACTATTACGAGATTTAAAAGCAATTGAAGATGGTGCGAAATGTATTAGACCTTTAGGAAGACTAGCCTTTTTCCACAATTACCAAAAGATTAAAACAGCAATCGAGACAGCAGAAAATCGTACCAGAGGACATGATTCCGTATTACTGAAATCAGGTTTAAAAGTTGAGCCAGGACTGAGTATTTTTGTTGTCGGTTCTCTTTGTGGTGGTACTGGCAGCGGTATGTTTTTAGATTTAGCTTATAGTCTAAGGCATCTTTATGGCGAGCAAAGTGTGCAGATTGTTGGTTATTTAGTAGTTAGTCCAGAACTGTATACTAATACTCCAAAGATGAATGCTAATACTTATGCTGCTCTCAAAGAACTAAATTATTATACTACTCCCGGTACAAGATTTGAAGCTTGTTATGATATTCAAAATTTATTATACGTACAGGAACAACGTCCGCCATTTGACTATGCTTATCTAGTTTCTAGTCAAACAGGAGGCGAGTATTCGATTCTTGCACAAGGTAAGCTGTGTAATGTCATTGCACATAAAATTGCTTTGGACTTTTCGGGTGAATTAGCACCAGTAGTTAAAGGCAACAGAGACAATTTTATGGAACAAATGATCCAATGGGATAAGCACCCGCGTCCTAATGTACAGCGTTATTTAACATTTGGACTGGCAGCAATTTATTTCCCTCGCGATACCATTGTGCAGATTGCTTTGACATTGGTCAGTTTGGAATTGGTAAAATTTTGGTTAAATGGCAAAGGTCAAAGTCCAGACCCGAGTAGATTACTTGAGCAATTTCTCATTCAGTATGGTTGGCAGAGTGATTTAGCGAAAAAGGATGGCTTAATTACTAGGCTTTCGGAGTCTGTACAAGAATCTAACAAGACTTTTAGTAATACAATCACCGCTTGGAGAAATAAATTAGAGCGGACAATTTCTGATTGCCAAAATAGAGATGATCGTAATGGCATTCGTCAAGAACTACTGAGGCAATTTCGTGAGCAATTTCGCAAAACTCAACCTGGTGAAACTGAAAGTACCAGAGGTATTTGGTTGACTAGGCTACAGCAAATTGTGCCAACTATTACTAAAGAACTCAAAACTAATATTGATGATTTTCTAAATTTATTACTTACTCCCCTTGAGTCTAATTTTTCGGTTAAAAGCACTCGTGACTGGCTGGATGCTTTGCGGCATGAATTGAATAGTTACCAACGTAACTTGCAAGAACAAATCGCTGATTTAGGCGGAACAAAAACCCTAGAAAATCTAGAGAAAAAGTGGCGAGATGCTGAACAGTTAATCGAGGAAATTGAGCAAAAAGCTGGTATTCCCTTTATCAATAGTAAAAATAGCCAAGTTCAAGGTGAAGCAAAAAAAGTACTTCGAGAAGCCTATGACCTCGTTCAGCATAATTTTAACTTGGCAGTTTTGCAAGAAGGTCTAAAAATTGTTAATGAGCTGCAAAAACACCTGCAAATGAGAACAACTCAAGTTGCTGCTTTTAGTAGCTTAATAGAAAACTTACAAGGTAGTTATGAGAAGCAAGAAAAGGAACTGAGACAGTTAAATTTTGATGAAATGAGTGGGGAAGCAATTTTTGATAGTGAAGATATTGACCGTTGTTATCAAACGATTTTATCAGAAGATGATATTCGCAGCCAATTAGTATTAGTCAGTTCGGCAATTACAGAACCTACCGGCAGAGGACAATCTTTGGCAAGTTTTATAGATAGGGAACGGACTAGTCCTGAGCAATTACAAAAAGAAATCGATTTCAATGTTGATAGTTTATTTGCTTCTAGAGGTATTAATATCGTCAATTCCGTGATTAAGCGCTTTATGCAAAACTACTCTTTAGCGGCACGTTCAACTCGCTTGGCACAAATTATGCAGGAAGCTGAACCCCTGTTGCATTTAAATTTAAAAGACCCTTACTTTCGTGATGACCCTGCTAAAAGTAGTAAGCTAATCGGTTTTAAAGATGTAGACGAGTTAGAAGTAAAACAATTTAAAACTTTGCTTGACCAAGATTTAGCTATTACCTCAAGTTTCTTGAAACCAACACAAGCGGATGACGAAATTTTAATCGTTAATGAGTATGCTGGCTTTCCTCTACGACTCATCAGAAATTTAGAAAGAATGAGAAATTCTTATATCCGCGAACAAAATTCTGCGACATCTTTTCTCCATAATGATAACCATGCCGCTTTTCCTGATATCATTCCTCCTGATGCTAGAAGAATGGAAGAGTTGGAAGATATTTTCTATCCTTGCTTAGCATTTGATTTGTTAGAGAAAAATCCACAAAATCAGCAGTTAGAATTTCAATATTATGATGTATTAAGAGATAGTCATCATACTGCTTGTCTTAGTCCAGATTGGAGTCAGGCTTTGGAGGAACTTGCTAATCGTCAGGATATGACTGAGGCTTTACAAACAATTTTGGAGAATGAAATCTCTCAAATAGAAAGACAGCCTGAACTTTGGGAAAATGAATACTTACCTAAATTGCGGCAGTTTGTAAAAGAAGTTGATGATTTACTAGAGGAAACTCCAAATTATCCTTATAAAGCGGCAGTGGTTGGAACTACCGCAGGTACAGATCCCCTAGCAAAAGAGGGAATTATTAACCGTTTTCGTGTTAAGATGACTGAGCAGTTTGCAACTTCTGAAAAACACGGTCTAACTCCACAAGCAAACAAAGAAAATCAAAAAGTTTTGGTTGGCGAAACGGTTGATTATCCTATAAATGTTACTAACAATATAGACAAGCGACGGTCAGAAATAGAGCCACTGCGACAATATTTGGCAAATGGTTTTATAACTCAAGAAGAATACGATCGCGAGTGTCAAAAAATATTTAATAAGTACCCACTACAAAAATAATTTCAGGGTGTTTTCATGCCGTCAATACCGTCTTACTTAATTTTTTTAATTGTTGTAATTGTCATTTTACCATCTATTATTACTATTATATGCCGCTGGTTTCTCTATCGACGTTTAGTATTTTTAGAAGAACGAGTAAGAAGGCTAATTAATGAAAATTCACCAGGTAATCAGCCAAAAATAGTCAAAGAGATAGAAGCAAGATTTAGAAAAGCTAGCAGTCAATTAGATCAGATTAATACAGCAGCATTAATTGACCAAGTTTACAGTCAAGAAAAAATTTGGCGAGTTACTTATGAACAAATCGAGTATTTGTGCCGCATTATCCCAAACTTACTATTAGCTTTCGGCTTATTTGGTACTTTTCTAGGGATTACGATTAATTTATCAGAACTCAGTCAAACAATCAGCGAAACATCTACCAGCAATATTAGTGATTTAGTCGATGAATTAAAAAAACCATTAGAAGGCATGAGCATTGCCTTTACTACTAGTTTATTTGGACTTGGTTGCAGTGCTTTAGTAACATTATTCAATTTCTTTTTAAATACAAATATTATCAAATATCGACTAATTAGTTCTTTAGAAGATTATCTAGATAATATTTATCATCCCCAAGTACAGGGTGATACTCGCCTAGATAAAATAGTCAAAAAAATGGTTTCTCAGCAGGATGAGTTTTTAACTAGATTTGGTGAAACAGTCCGGGATGCAGTTGATAAATCTTTAGGACGTGTAGCCAAAGAAATTGCTCAAGGTAATAAAGAAGCAGCTGATTTAGCCAAGCAGGTTTATGAGAGATTTGCCGAAGCTTCTGGTACGATATCGGCTGCCGCTACTGAATTTGAACATGCGATCGCAGAACTAAATGCAAAATCTCATATATTTATACAATCGGCTGAAATCTTTGAAAAAAGCCAATTTCCTGACAAATTATCAGCAGCTATGACAGATTTAGCTAGTACACAAGAGAAATTTTCCCAATCTGCTGCAACTTTAGCTCAAACAGTAAGTTCTATTGACATAGTAGTCACACAAATTCAGCGTTGTAGTGAGGAATTAATCGGTTTAGGTGCAGGAATCAAGATTGTTAATCAAACTGCAATTACAGTATTAAATTCTCATCAAGAGAATCAAATTTCTCTGAGTGAAATTATCCCTCAACTCAAGCAAGGCGCTGGTAGTTTTTCTAGAGCAATTACAAAACTTGAGAAACTAGAAAACAAAATTGTAGATAAAGCTGATAGTTTGAATGAGGTAGAAAATGCTCTTAAAGAATTATTACAAACCTTGAAATTATATACAGAAGAAGTCAATTTAGAAATTGGGAATATAGGCGATCACTTGATTAATAACTTGTCTGAACAAATGGGTAGTCACAATCAAAAAATTCAGATTTTCATTAATAATTTTGAAGGCTATATCAATCAGTTTATCATGAAAACTGATACATTTAAAATAGATTTAATGGAATTAATACAAACCAATTATCAAAAATCAACTTCAGAATCTCAAAATATTAATACCTTGCTTGTTGGAAAAATTAGCCAACAAACAGAAATTAATCAACAGCTATTACAAACGTTAATCCAATACTTACAAAAATATAATACAAATGAAAATAGTAAATTCAAGCAGGAAATAGAAAACTTGGAAGAAAAACCTATACCTACTGAAAATTGAAATTATGACTCGTCGTTCGCGGCATACGAATTATCATGAAGACCTCAACATTTGGCCGGCTTTTACAGATTTAATGTCTAATGCCTTCATGATTATACTATTAATGTTATTTATAGCAAGTAGTAGTTATACAATATCGCAGATATCTAATAATCAAAATAAAGGAACTCCGCCCATTCTCTTAATTAAAGATGAAAATTATAGATTTGATTTAGGCAGCGCCGAAATTCCAATGGCCATGTTGGATTATATTACTAATAAACTCGTACCGGATATTGAAAAAACTACTAAAGATTTTAATATAAATACTGTAGAAATCATTGGTCACACCGATGAGCAACCTATTGGTAGTGTGAATAGCAATTTAGACAAGAATTTAGAAGCAGCAGCCAGTAGCGAGGGTTCAGTCAGTAATCTTAAGGCGGGTTCTAATGCTGATTTAGGACTGATGCGTTCTCTGGCAGTAGTTAAAGAACTCCTGAAAATCCAGCAACAGCAAGCGAGAATGCAAAAAATCAAGTTTCGTGCTTATTCAGCAGCACAGCTAATATTACCAAATGGAGAATTTGCTCCTATTCCTCAAGCATTGCGGCAGTCACAAGCGACACGGCGACGCATTGAAATTCGCTTTACACGACTAGGCCAAGTACGAGAAGTCAGATAAGTATAACTGTCCTACAGCAATGTTTTACTACACTCTTGTTAATCTTGCCAATATGTGAATCAAAGTATCATAATCAGGTGATGCAATTCTAAATTGCTGAGGTAAGCTTCAAGCAACAATGCAAAGTATTACAAGAGTGAATTTTCGATCTGAGCATCAATCACAATGGAACACTGGCAATTTCTGATACAGAAACAGGGCGATCGCTCTTGGCAAACCCTGGAATCGCCAAATGTAGAACTTTTGGAAGGTCAGTATAGAGTTTTGGCTCGTTCTAATCTGCCTAATATAGAAGTAGAAGTGCGAGTTATTTACTCCTCAACTCAAGAAGTTCCACCAAAGCGGCGAATTTTTAAGCGATCGCGTCGGACAAATTCCGAGGGGTTAATGGCGGTAATTCCCTTTACCTACTTCCATCCCGGAATCTGGGAGTTACGCTGCTCCGGCGATTTGATGTCGGAAATGTTTGGTATGTCCTGGCAATATAGTATCCATCTGCAAGTCTTGTCTGAGGAATTGCAGGCGGGGATAGGGGGAGATGAGGGGGATGAGGGAGTAGAAGTCACTATCGCACTAGAGAAGACTATTACTGTCTCTGCTGATGTGGTAACTACAGATAGCGATCTGGCTACAACTGTCTTAGCAACTGCTATTAAACAAGAAGATGCAGTTATTGATCAACCTGTTAGCCCCGTCTGGTTTAAAGGTGAGACAGCAGAGCAAATTTTACAAAATTTAGTAGAATTAGCTTTACCTACTTCTGACCCCTTAGTGGCGAATGAAACTGTTGCTGATTTTCCAGCAATCCAGCCACCTTTACTTTTACAAATAAATTTAGAACGAGAAACTTATATTGCCAGCTGGGGACAAACCCTTAATATCAATGGCCAGGTAGAACTAAAAGAAAAGCTAAATTTAGACTTGGCTGAAACATTATCCGTAAACCGCCTCTGCAAGCTTGAACTAGTAATTGAACTTTACTCACCTTTGGAGTCGGTGATTTTAACTCAGGTACGGCAACCTTTACTAAACAAGGCACTACCTTTGAGTGTTAATACCTCAGTTATCATCCCTGCTGAGTGCGAATCTAAGCTGATTCTGGCAGATATTAATTTGTATGGGGCACTTGACGAGTTTTGTGAAGTCAGCCTATTAGCTAGTCAATCCTTCACCATTACAGCAGATGTGATGGCATTACTGGCAATCACAGTAGCTAAGTCTAGTCAACCAGAATCGTCAAACGACGATAACGTATTGACACCTGCTGTACCAACATCACAGACACCCGTGAGCCTTGGTTTAGAACTGTTTAACCTAGTTAAGACTCCAAAAATAGATCAATCTCTGGCATTCATTCCCGCGCCAAATCAGCCTTTGCCACCGCAAATTAACGCGCGATTGCGAGAAACTAGCTTGGAGGAGCCGGGTGAGCGATCGCCGCAATTACCGAAACTGCCTGTCAACAAAATCAATGCAATCGCCCCTAGTACCGAAATTGCAGATCCTTTAATACAGGAAGAGTCTGTACAGAAAGATAATATTATGGCTGCCATTAACCTAGAGCAGTTAGTAATCAGACATCGGCGCAACCCAACTTTTCCCTACTTGAGACGGCTAAAAACTTCGCCAGCAAATAATCGCACAAAAGCAAGTAGCAAGACATCAGATGTTGCGGAATTGCCAACTCATGAGCAGTCGCCACAGCCAGACTTAATTTTATCGGAGCTTGAAAATACACCGGAATTAGTGTCTGAGAATACACAATTGCAGCAAGAATCAATTAGTGAATTGGTAACTCAACCAAATACAGAGTTGACTGATGAAACTGCCATCGAAGAAGTAGCTCAACAAAATAGTGAATCTATTGTTGAATTAGAAAATCAGCCCAGTGAGGAACCAACAGCAACAGATCATCTCCAATCATCGCGGCTAATTAGAAAGTGGATGCAGAGTCAAGGCTATTCTTTGCCTGAGTCTATTTACATCCAATACCAAGACAACGGTGATATTTTAGACCAACTAACAATACTTGAGCAACAGCCTCTCCCATCTCTAAGCGCTCAAACTCCATTAAATTTAGATTCTGAAATAGAGTTGACACTAGAAGCAGAAGCACCAGAACCAGAAGAACACCAACAAATACCCTTACCCTCCGCCTTATCTACTCAAGCAGCTTGGTTAGCGCAAGAAATAGTTATAGATGATACAGACGCTGAGCCACAAACTTATGTAGCAATAGCAACTCATCAACTATCTGAACAAGAGGATCATCCATTCTTAAATTTATCCTGTTCCTTGCCTGGAAATACAGTAATTACAGAACCTTTGCCAGTTCCGCAACTGCGTGTACCAGATGGTGAACTCATCGCTGGCAAAACTATCTTAGTACGCGTCGAACTGCCGGAAGTGTCCCCGCAAGTTGTCGTGAAATTATGGGTTGAAGATTACCAAACTCGCTGGTTACTAGATGGCCCCCATTTGCTCACACATTTGTTGCCTAAACCCTTGGGAGGGTGGGAAGTGATGACGCAATTAAATATTCCCTTCGGCTGTTTAGAAATTCGCCTAGAAGCGATCGCTCTCGACATGGCAACCCAACAGGAGAGTCACAAAGTCACAGTAGTACGGACTGTTATTCCTCCAGACTTGCCAAACTTGCAGCTAGATGAATTGATGCTTTGAGGGGCAAGGGGACGCGGGGACGCGGAGAAAATTTCTCCCTCATCCCCCTCATCCCCCTCATCTCCCTCATCCCCCCACATCGGCTGTGTTAAAAATCTTTAGAATTTCAAAAAGTGGACAGGATTTGCAGTAAGCTCATCTTGAATTGTAGTGTGATTTGACAGGAATATTTACTATGGCAGCTTCATTTTTGCCCTCGATTTTTGTACCCATAATTGGTTGGGTTCTGCCTGCTGTAACCTTCGCGTTTCTACTTGTTTACATGGAACGTGATGATATTGCTTAAATAGTTCGAGGTTGTCCTTTGTCGTTAGTCATTTGTATTTACAAAGGACAAATGACTAATGACGCTTTTCATATTTAATGAATATAACAAAACCGCCTATCTTTCTGGGATAGGCGGTTTTATGATGATGATTTCTAAACAAATGCTAGAAAATCCCAGCTAAATAGTATTCGGCTGAGACCTGTATTATATCGAAGAACCGATTCCGGCGTAGGCTCCATAAAAGAAGATGCCTAAAACAGTAATCACACCTAAACCTGCGATCGTAGCGACGACCCACAGGGGAATTCTCCCACTTCCAGACACTGGTTTTCTCCTCTCTTAACAAAACAAATCAACACAAATCAAATAAACAAAGATTAACAAACGTATTTCCAATTAGTTAAAGAAGTAACTGGAAAACAGAATCCCTAGAACGAAAATTAGTAGTAGTCCCAGGTATAGTGAAGTCCGGTTTAGTTCAACCGGCTGATTATTGGGGTTGGGCGTTCTTTCCATCAGTTGCTCCTAGCGTTGAATAAACTGCATTGCGGCGATCGCGCCCAAAAAGAACACGGTTGGCACAGCTAGTGTGTGAACCGCAAGCCATCTCACTGTAAAGATTGGATAGGTAACTGGTTGATTAACGTTGTTGCCGCTAGTCATGATCTCAAACTACTTTCCGATAAATTGTTCAACTTGTTTTTTCGCTTCAAAACGGTTCTTCACAATCGGCAATTCCTGCCGTGCTTGTGTGTAGTACTCGTCGGGGCGAGGTGTGCCAAATGCGTCATAAGCTAGACCAGTTTGCACAAATAACCAACCCGCAATAAATAATGCTGGAATGGTGATGCTATGAATTACCCAGTAGCGAACACTGGTAATAATGTCTGAAAATGGACGCTCTCCAGTGGTACCTGACATTTAGATCCCTACCTTCACAAAGACTATTATTGAGTTTATTATCCTACAAAGTTTAGAAAGAGTTACAAGTTGCAACATTCTTCTCACAAATCAGGGTGAATACCGAACACTAGGGTATCTCTAAGCGGCTTCTGATGGGGAAGTTGCTTTAGTGTCTGGGCGATATTTCAACAAAACGCCGCGATCGCCAATGATAAATCCCTGATCGGGCTGGAAGAAGACAATCTTGTACAAGTTAGCCGCTACTCCTTCTACTTCACGGTCTTTTTCCCAAGTTTTACCGCCGTCAGCACTCCGCAGTAAGTTACCGCTACCGCCGCCGATCCAAAGTTCATCAGGTGTACGGTATGCCAAATCTAGTAAACCCCAACTGGTTGCTAATTCTGGATATTGTGCCTCTTGCCACTCTTCAGGTTTTGTTGGGTCGTTAAACTGAATTTGACCGCCCCTAGCTAGCATCCACAATTGACCATTGTCAGCGAAGCCCATATTCTCTACGCGGCGAGAACTATTGCGGTTATGGGGTACCCAAGCATTTTGTCCTGGTTCCCAAGTTGAGTAAAAGTTTCCTTTGGCAGAAACAGCAACGTATTTGCCATCAGCACCACGTTCTATGTTACGTACCACACCTACAGCTGATTCTACCTGAGCTTTCCAATTTTTGCCGCCGTCTGTGGTGAGATATATTGCCCCGACATTAGTAGCCATCTCAGCTACATTTTCTTTGAGTGCTTTGACTGCGATCGGGCTACCGGGTAGCTTTTCGCTCAAGGGAATACTTGACCAAGAACGACCTTCGTCGGTTGTATGTAGCAGCAGTGAAGGCTCTCCAACAATCCAACCTTCCTTACCCGCAAAACTTACTGAGTCAAAACGAGCTTTGGGGTCATCTAATTGGAGTTTGATGGGTTGCCAAGTCTCGCCACCATCATTTGTTTCCAATAAAGTAGCACTACTACCCACTAAGTAACCATGCTGAGGATTATCAGTGAAGGCAATATCGAGCAGTTTCGCGTCTGTCGGTACAGTAATGATTTGCCAAGGATTGTAGCTGATAGAGGGAACCTTGCTACAACCAATACACATCAAGACTACCAAAAATAAGGCAAATATTTTTTGCCAACTTCTTACAATTGAACGCATCAGTATTTCTTAGTTGTTTCTAAATTTGTGTAGGGTTTTCTAAAAGGTTCATCAAAAATAGTGCTGAGTATTGATTAAAACCAAGTATATTAATGTTATTTACTCGGCAATTTGGTTACAGAGCAAGCGACTTAGAAAGAAAAAGAAACTATTTTCTGATTCAATTTTCTAAGATTAGTGTTTTTTTACACTTAAGACCCAGAACTCAGAACTCAGCACTTTCAAGATGCGAGCCTTATTGTAAGCCGTAAAGACTCATGAAAAACAAAAATCCAATAGCCAAAGCACCAAAAATCAGGAGATTTTTTTGACTTGGCGTTAGCTTATTGACACCAAAACCGTAGCCGAGATTTTCTTTAAAACCGGATGCTGTACCTGCTGGCCCAATATTGGCAAAAGCGGTCTTTTTGGCAGTGCAAACTGGACAGCGCCAATTAATGGGCAATTCTGCAAAGGCAATTCCTGAAGCAATGTCATGCTTGTCATCTCCCTTTTCGGGTTCATAAACATAACCGCAGGCGCGACACTCGTAGCGGTCTAAAACTGAAGTTTCAACAGCTTGTTCGCTCATGGCTTGGGTCTCGAAGAAGGGGAAATCTTAAATATACGTTAAAAATTATGACATAAATGTTAGAGTTTTCTATCACCACCAGAAACGAATCAAATACCTGAAGTGCATCTGTTTCCCAGATTTCAGAAAAGCCAAAAAGATATAATGTAAAAGAAAGTTACGGAATTTGGGGGATTGGGGATTGGGGATCGGGTACTGGGGATTGGGTATTGGGTATTGGAGATCGGGAATTAAATATTTTTTTCCTCAACCTCTAAAATTTTCCTTGATCTTCCCAGTCCCCAGTCCCCAGTCCCAGTCCCAGTCCCCAGTTCGATTACACCATAAGCGGTAGAAATTAACTGTGTTTGTCCTCAGCGGTTACGAGTATTTTCTAGGCTTTTTGATTATCTGTAGCCTAGTACCTGCCCTAGCGCTTTCAGCATCCAAGCTTCTACGACCCAGCGGTGCAAGCCCTGAACGGCGTACCACCTATGAATCTGGGATGGAACCCATCGGGGGAGCCTGGATTCAGTTCAATATTCGCTACTACATGTTTGCTCTAGTCTTTGTTGTCTTTGACGTAGAGACTGTGTTCTTGTATCCTTGGGCGGTAGCTTTCCATCGTTTAGGGCTACTGGCATTTATTGAAGCGCTAATCTTTATTGCAATTCTTGTAGTCGCTTTAGTTTACGCATGGCGTAAAGGAGCTTTGGAATGGTCTTGAATTCTAATCTTACAGCCCAGGACAAAGAGCGAATCATCAACCCTATTGAGCGTCCTACAATCACTCAAGACCTTTCAGAAAACGTGATTCTGACAACGGTTGATGATCTCTACAACTGGGCGCGGCTTTCTAGTTTGTGGCCGTTGCTGTTTGGTACTGCTTGCTGTTTTATCGAGTTTGCAGCCTTGATTGGCTCTCGATTTGATTTTGACCGTTTTGGGTTAATTCCCCGTTCTAGCCCCCGCCAAGCTGATTTAATTATCACAGCAGGGACAATCACGATGAAGATGGCACCTCAATTAGTGCGTCTTTATGAACAAATGCCAGAGCCAAAGTACGTAATTGCCATGGGAGCTTGTACAATTACTGGCGGGATGTTCAGTGTTGATTCTCCAACAGCGGTACGCGGAGTTGATAAACTGATTCCTGTAGATGTGTATTTGCCTGGTTGCCCTCCCCGTCCTGAAGCAATTATCGATGCTATCATCAAGCTGCGGAAGAAGATTGCTAATGATTCGATGCAAGAGCGCGATCAGATTAAGCAAACCCACCGTTATTACAGCACCACTCATAACCTCAAGCCAGTAGAGGAAATTTTAACTGGTAAGTATTTGCAGTCAGAAACTCGCTTGACGCCGCCCAAAGAATTGGCCCAAGCAATTGGAATGCCAATACCACCGGCACTACTGGCAGCAAAGGCGCAAAAAGAGGAGCAAAACCGTGGCTGAAGAAGAATCTAAACCAGTACCAGCAGAACCAGAATCTTTAGTGCAAGCTGGTAAAGTTTCTCAGTGGTTGACGGAAAATGGCTTTGACCATGAGTATTTAGCACCCGATCAAAACGGGGTAGAGATAATTAAAGTGGAAGCAGATTTCTTGCTTCCCATCGCTACAGCCCTGTATGCCTACGGGTTTAATTATCTCCAGTTTCAAGGCGGCGTTGACCTTGGCCCAGGACAAGAATTGGTGAGTGTATATCACTTAATTAAAGTTGGTGATCATAGCGATCGCCCTGATGAAGTCAGGGTCAAGGTGTTCTTACCACGAGAAAATCCGAGAGTGCCTTCAGTATACTGGATCTGGAAGACCGCAGACTGGCAAGAGCGCGAGTCTTACGATATGTTCGGCATTTTTTACGAAGGACACCCAAATCTCAAGCGGATTTTGATGCCGGAAGATTGGGTAGGTTGGCCTTTGCGAAAAGATTACATCTCGCCCGATTTCTATGAGTTGCAAGATGCTTATTAAATGCTGAGTGCGCGATAATTTTCCTAACCCCTCTTCGTTTGCGGAGAGGGGTTAATTTTTTTAACGCAGAGGGAACGCCAAGGATAGTGCAAAGGTTCGCAGAGAAATATATATTAAATTTCTGGCAGGAATACTCAAAACACCTCTTCCCCATTCCCTACTCCCTACTCCCCACTCCCTATTCAATGAATGAGAATGAACAACGAATCTTTGATTCATGGAAAATTAATGCTAAATCATGGACACGGGTAATTCATCATCAGCAAATTGAAAGCCGGGCGATCGCTACAGATGCGGCTATAATCAAGGCTGTCAAGGAACTAAATCCACAAACGTTCTTAGATGTTGGATGTGGTGAAGGCTGGTTATGTCGTCAACTTTTCTCCCCAGGTATTGATGGATGGGGAGTTGATGCCTGTGCAGATCTGATTGAGGCAGCAAGGTTATATAATGATTCTCGCTTTATTGTCTGTTCTTACTCGGATTTGCGATCGCAAAAATTTGAAAATATTCTGCGGTTTTCTTGCTTAATTTGTAACTTCTCAATTCTGGGACAACGTGATCTTACTCAAATCGCTGAGGCTGGCTGTCACCTTTTAGAAGATCATGGCAAAATAATCATCCAAACACTTCATCCTCTCATAGCCTGCGGTGATGCTCCTTATGAGGATGGGTGGAGAGAGACTTCATGGACAGGAATTGGCAATGAAGTGTTTCACCCTGCTCCTTGGTACTTCAGAACAATTGAATCATGGATTCAGGAGTTTTATGGTTATAATTACCGATTATTGAATTTACAAGAACCTTGTCATCCCATAACGAAAAAGCCCATCTCAATCATTTTTGTCTTTGAGCGATGCTAACAAAACGTGTTAAAAATTCAAGACGATTTCAGTGTTAGCAACGACAGCTTCGCCATTCATAACTACAGCTTTAAATTAAATTTTATAAATCTAAATTTAAGTTTAGATATTTTGCTCGGTAGCTTTCACGATTGCGGCTGTATAATCTATCATTCCTTGAGATTTTTGATTTCCTTTTATTTATTGTGTTTATATTGGTATTTTAAGAGTTATGGCTTTGCTGTTGAGAAAATGAGATATTAGTTACTTAGTAATTATTGATTGATGGTTTTTTATAACTAGCGATCGCTTGAACTTTTGCTACAAAAAGGATGAGCCATCATATGAATAGTTAGCATGTTGACGGCACTATCCAATGTCTCAAGAATTATTAAATTCCTTCCAAGAAGCATACAGCAATCTCGAATTGTTCCCCTTAATGGAACAGAACGAAATGACAAAATTTAGAGTCGAGTATGGTGATGATTTGATTGCAGATCTTAACCAATTAGTTGAGGATAGTCCCAATGGAGATGGCAAAATTGTCTTTACAGGACATCGAGGATGTGGTAAGTCAACTTTGTTAGCTGAATTTAGCCGACAAATTCAACAAAAGTATTTTGTGGTTTTATTTTCTATCGCTGACAAAATCGAAATGTCAGCGGTTAATCATATTAATATATTGTTTGCGATCGCAGTTAATTTAATGTCTGAGGCGGAAGCACGCCGAGTGGAAATTCCTCAATCTACTAAAGAAGCTCTTTATAAGTGGTTCGCTACCCGTACTCGTACTGAAGAACTAAATTTACACGCCGAAGCTGAAATTGGTTTTGACCTCTTAAAATTAATTAGCTCTAAATTAAAAGCTGATGCTACAGTCCGTGATGAAATCAAGCAAGAATTTGAACGCAAGATTTCAGATTTAGTCGCCAGAATTAACGAAATTGCTGCTTTAATTCAAGCTGCTACTAAACAAGACGTTTTAGTAATTATTGATGATTTAGATAAACTCGACTTAGGCCGGGTGAATGAGATTTACAGAGATAACATTAAAGCTCTTTGCCAACCTAATTTTCGGATTATCTACACCATACCCATCGCTGTGCTACGTGAAACATTTCTCAGCACTATAATTGCTACAGAAACCAATGACCAAATTGTAGTCATGCCTGTATTGAAAATTTTCGAGAAAGGTAAAAATCGACTGTCTTATGCTCAACCTCGTCTAGAAGCAACGGAGATTCTGGGTAAAGTTTTAGAAAAGCGAATTGCCAGTGAACTAATAGCAGATGCGACTGCGGATAAAATTGTCATCTATAGTGGTGGTGTCTTACGAGAACTAATTCGGATTTCTAAGGAATGTTGTCGGATTTGTTTGCGGATGATCCGACGAAATCCTACAGAAAAAATTATTATAGATGATGAAATCTTAGGACAAGCAATCAATAAAATCCGCAATGACTTTTCGATACGTTTAGGAAAAGTCGATTTAGATATCTTGCAAAGTGTTTACCAGCAATTTATACCTCATGATCCGAAGCAAGCAGAATTTTTAGATTTGCTGCATGGACTATATGTATTGGAATATCGTAATGATGAAACTTGGTACGATGTTCATCCAATTATTATAGAAAGTCTCAAAAGGCAAGGAGTGATCAATGTTGCATGAAGAAGGAGCAGATAATGAAGAATTTTTAAATCATGATGGAGATAATCAAGATGCTTATGATGATTTAATCGTTTCTATTGAAGCGCAAAAGCGGGGACTAAATTTATTAATTGCAGTTTGCGATGATGCTAACTTTCGTGATGAAATTATCGCCAAGTATGAAGCAGAGTTACAATTATCCTTTCGTGCATATCGAGTGACTCTGGCACGAAATGAACCAAGTCTCAAGGCTGCGATTAATCAACTAGTGCAACAAGAAGAATATCTTCGTCAACATCACCCAGCCATAATTACTGTAACGGGTGCTGAGCAACTTTATTTTCTCAGGCTAGGACAAGAACAATCAGAACAAGAGAAATTTTTTGGTTACTTACAGTGGACAAGGGAAGGATTACGCGAATTTCCATTTGCTATCGTTCTTTGGGTAACTAATCAAATTTTAGTCAATTTGATTAAAAAAGCTCCTGATTTTTGGAGTTGGCGCAATGGTGTGTTTCGGTTTGCTTCTAAAAAGACAAATGCGATCGCCGGCAAAGAGTTAGAATCTATACGCTTTGTTTTTAGCGACACAGAATTAGCCAGCACTGACACCGACGAAAATAACCCCTTTTTCTTGCCTATTCAAGATTTACAAAAATTTATTGAAAAAGTAGAACAAGAACGAGGAGCAAAAGACCCCAGCTTGGCTACCTTATACTCAAGATTAGGTGATATTTACCGCCGCAGACTAGATCGAGGTGAGTCTCAGGATTATAAAAAAGAACAGGAATTAGCGATTAAGTATTGGTGTCAGGCTATAGAACTGCAAAATCAATTAGGTTTACAGCTTGACTTAGCCGCTAGCTTGAATAACTTAGGATTTCTCTACCGTGTCACAGGACGCTACGACGAGGCCGAACCTCTGTTAGTCCAAGCTTTGGCAATTAGAAAAGACGTGCTGGGAGAAAATCATCCCGATGTTGCACTTAGCCTCAACAGCCTAGCATTGCTTTACCGTGCAACCGGACACTATGCTAAAGCCGAACCCCTCCTTAAGCAAGCTTTAGAAATTAAAAAATACTTACTAGGAGAAAACCATCCCGATGTTGCACTCAGCTTCAACAACTTGGCATTTCTATATGAGTCTACAGGACGCTACAGCGAAGCGGAACCTCTATTAATGCAAGCTTTAGAAATCAGAAAACGCGTACTGGGAGACCAAAATACTTATGTTGCTTCCAGCCTCAACCATCTTGCAGAACTCTACCGCGCTACAGGACGTTATGGCGAAGCAGAATCTTTATATCAACAGGCTTTAGAACTGCGAAAACGCATATTAGGAGATCATCATCCTTCCTTGGCTACTAGCTTTAACAGTTTAGCAGGACTGTATAAATCCATTGGCAACTACAGCAAAGCCGAACGCTTATATCTGCAAGCTTTAGAACTGCGGAAACGTCTGCTAGGAGACAACCATCCTGATGTCGCCGCCAGTCTCAATAACCTGGCACTACTATATGATGAACAAGGACATTACACCGAAGCCGAACCTCTCTATTTACAGTCATTAGAACTGAGAAAACACCTGCTAGGCGAAAATCATCCTTCTCTGGCGATCATTTTGAATAATCTTGCATTACTTTATTATCATCAAGAACGCTACACTGAAGCTGAACCATTATCGTTACAAGCCATAGAACTAGATCGGCGGTTTTTAGGAGAAGATAATCTCGATGTTGCTACAGATTTTCACAATTTAGCATTAATATATCGCGCTCAAGGACGTTACGACCAAGCCGAACCATTGTTTTTAAAAGCCTTGGAAATTAAGCAACGTTTCCTACAACAAGCGCATCCTTTATTAACAGATACCATCTACGCTCTTGGTTACATGTACAGAGAACAGGGACGCTATGATCAGGCGGAACCCTTGTGTATAAAAGCCTTAGAACTTGATAAACATTTGTTGGGAGACAACCATCCCCATGTTGCCGAAAGTCTCAACAACCTAGCAGAAATCTACCGCGTCACAGGACGCCACAGCGAAGCGCAACCACTTTATTTACAGGCCTTGGATATTTGCGAACGCGTTTGGGGTACAAATCATTCCCGCACTGTTGCTATTGGGCAAAATCTGGAAAAACTCAGTTTAGCAATGCAAGATAGTATGTAACAAAAGAGAGTTAAGTAGAACGGGGTGGAAAAACACAACTATGTATTGAAAAATTAAATAGATTTAAACTCTCTTTCCTCTTGCTTTTTGCCCCCTGCTTCTTACATCATCCTAATGATAAATATTCACACCAACCTACTTAAAGCCTCATTTAATTTAATCACTTTTTGGCTAAGTTAACTAGAGCGATCGCTTTTACGGGAACACAAGAAAAAATTTGCAGTCATTAGGCGAGTAAGGATTGAATATCAAAAGCTTGACTAATAATTCAGAGTTGATAAATCAGAATTAATTAGCGATATTTTTTCGCTAGTTGTAGACTGCCAAATATTTAATTTGGTGAGTGTCAAAACATTGTTCGTTTATCGAACAATCGTTGAGCTTACGCGCTTATCTGATTCAAAATACTGAATTTTGTTTAGATCGCTCTATCAGCAATTCAATTTTAGTTAAGCTTAACTTCAGTATGCAGATATAACTCTAGCATACCACATTAGGCTATTTTTCGCTCATCTTTAAGATGTCGATGATAGCTGTAGTGGGCTATGCTTAACTTTCATGCGTTCTGATTTGGTAATTTACAATTCCTACAAAATATTAGTTCTAACACTATTCCAAAGACTCAAGTTAGGTAAGTAATGAATAATCAAAACTTTGAGAAAAAGTCTATCAACATTGCTAAAGCTTTTTTGGCAGCAACGATACTGATTACTGCATCTATTAATCCTGCTTTTGCTAACGATAAAGTTGAGATTTTAGATGCAGAATATGGTGGTAATGGTTGTCCTGATGGGTCTGCTAGCGTCAGTATCAGTCCCGATGGTCAAGAATTGAGTATCCTATTTGATCAGTTTATTGCTGAGGGGAATAAATCATCACAAAGACGCAAAAGCTGTAACTTGAGCATTCCTATCAAAGTACCTCAAGGCTTTCAAATTTCCCTCTATGATGCTGATTATCGGGGCTATGTTGCCCCCTACACAACTGGAAGATTAAGAGCAGAGTACTTTTTTGCTGGTCAACGTGGCCCTGTTTTTTCTAGGACATTTAGAGGCGAAAATGACTACAATGTTAGAGATCAATTAGTCACTGTGGCTGATGTTTGGTCGCGCTGCGGTGACAGTGTAAATATGCGGGTGAATGCTGCAATGACCGCCAGTGGTCAAGGAGTGGCAACTGTTGACTCCTTTGACCTTGCTCATCGCGGGTTAGTTTATCACATTAAATATCGCCAGTGTCGTTAGTATTGAGTAGTGAGTGCTGAGTCATAAATGATTTGATACTCAGCACTTTTTTAAGTATGCGATCGCAATTCCAATTTAGCTACGATTATGGCTAAAGACGCCTACTTTATAATAAAATAATCCGGTCTTGCATAATTGCGGGATGATTTGAGAGTTTGCATCAATACATAATCCCCGCATCTTCACGTTAACCTCAATCATCCTATCATTCAGCAACGCCAATAATCCTTATTTGCCTGTCACATTTTCAATCACTTCTTTGGCTTGCTCAACAAAACTTTCTTGAGGGTTTTGTGCTTTTTCAGCTTTTAAATTTCTTTTGTATGCCTTCTCAATAGTATTGAGGTTTTCGGCATCTTTTATAGCTTGTTCATAAGCTTCTTGTCGTTCTTCTTCTTGAACACCAACACCTGGATCATATTCGTAAGCACGATTAATTTTTTCTTCTGAATTTGGCTTGTATTCTGGAGGTACTAACTTCAATTCTTCAAGTGTGGTGGCATAGCTAGGCTGTGGAACAAGAATGAATATACTAGAGATGCTGATCAGCATGAGCAAGCCAATAACTAAAAAACTAGAACGTAGCACTTGCTTTAAAGATAAAAAGATTTTTTGCATAGTAAACACTTGCCAATGTTTAAAGGTCATAGGCATCGTAATTGTTTAGGTAAAGTTCTCACTTCTACCTGAAGATATATTAAATAATTCGTAATTCGTAATGACGCGACGCTCCTGTGTCGCTAACGCTGACGCTCGTACCTCGCTACCGCTTCGCTAACGCTATCGCGGACTCGCTACCGCTGCGCTAACGTAATTAAGTTTTGTAATGGGGATTTGACCCAAACACAAAACTTGCCGATTATAGAACCGGGGGACTTAAAACCACGGAACTTGTTAATTTTTAGTTATCTCAATACAAGCGTTCATACTTATACCAATTCGCTAAAATCAAGCAACAGATACAAACCTTGTAACAATTCAAATTTTTTAAGACCAACTATGAGATATTTGAATTCCTCGACTTTGCATTGTATCTTCAAATAAATTGGTTGGTAGGGCTTCTTCCACGGCAAAAACACCTGGTTTGTGAAGTTTACCTTCTAGCAATAATTGTGCAATACTGCCCGTGCCACATCCAGAGGCGATCGCAGTATTTTCATGCACCAACTCGGAACAGAAAATAGCTGCTTCACCATTTTTTTGTCCGGTAACTTCTGAGCGGACTGCCACACCAATTCCGGTAAAGCTATTAGTTATATCTGTCATCAAATGACTCACACGAGATAGAAATTCTATAGTACTGCGCTTCTGCATCAACCATTTAGGAAATACATGAGCGGTGATCCAAGTCATGTGATTATAGAAATCGGGAACAGATCCAAATTTGGTAATCACCGTTTTAACCGAGGGGAAAGAATGAGGCATTGTAAAAGTTTCCGGCATATCAAACCAGTAAACTCCACTATATCCATAGGGTGATGAGAAATTCACTGTTTCTCTTTCACTATATGGCTCAACTAGCTGCCATTTTCCATCTATCCAAGCTTCAAAAGGATGCTGTAATCCTAAAAAAGTTGTTCGCATCACGGTGATGCCAGCACCACCAGAACCAGAAACTAAATAACTTAAATGTATTTTTTCTGGTTGGTCAAATTGCTCGACACCCTCACGTACCATGCTATTAGAAATACCTGGAAAAATCCCAGTATTAATAATGGCTGTCACACCAGCATCAGCGGCTTTTTCTTGATAGTTGAGAGCCTTACTAGTATAAGAACGATGGTCACTGACATCTAGATAATTAACGCCTTGAGCAATGCAAGTTTCAAGAACATTGGTATCTCGGTAGTGAAATGGGCCAGCACAATGGATAACTAAATTAGAGTTAGCGATCGCTTCTTGCAATTTGTCAACTTCCGCTAAGTCTAATACTAAAAAATTTACTTGTTCTCCTAAAGGCAAGCTAATGGCTTTTACAGTTTCTGGGGAACGCCCAGTAATCGTAATGTGTGCTGATGTGTGGGAGACCAAATCTTGAGCAACACTGCTACCAATTCGCCCCCGTCCTCCAATAATTAAAACGCGATCTGTCATTACTCCGGCATTGGGCAACATCACTATTATTTGAACAGTTTTATGTCCTATTTGTCATCGGTTACAAGGATGACTTGCTTGATCATTGAGAAGTGGCAACTATTCTAACGATAATTTGGTGTAGAGACGTGCTATGGCGTCTCTACAAAAGCGATCGCTAGAAACGCAATCTAAATTGTGTTAGCATTCTCACCATCCTCAGCCATATCAAACACAACCTTAAACTGTACATTGGGCATAGTCCGGCAAAGAAACTGAAAATGCCCATCAGCATCAGACCGAATGCGAAATCTAGCAATAATCAGCCATTGATTGTTTGGCAATAAACGAGCAATTGCCCAATTGTTGAGTCGTTCTCGATACGACATAATTTAGCTATCTCCATACAAATTGGAGCCAAAGCCAGCACACCAGAGCCTGACAAACTTGGGAGTGCTGGCTTTGACTTTTTAAAAGTTTTTATACTTTAGCACGAATATGTTACTAAAAAAACACTAATATGTAACTAATGATAACTTTAAAGACACAGAAATGTACGATAGAATCGACGATAAAGCACAAGAAACCGTGAGCAAACGACTTAATCTAACCTTGGCTGATGCAGTCTTTTATGCGCTAGAGCGGTGGGCAGATGCTGAAGGAAGACCCACTGCTAACTTAGCTGCATTTATAGTGGAAGCAGCAGTAAAACAAGCTGAAACAGAAAACAAAATCCCCCCAGATCCCAAAAAAATCTGAGAGGAAGCTTGAAAGATGTGCGCTTTTGGGCGTACATCTTGCTTTAATTAATTCCAAACACCGACTCTACAGTCGATTTAATCGAATCTCGCGCATCTTTGAGTGTCTGGCTAATGGGATTTTTAGTCTGCAAAAACACCCGCGCACAATTGCGTCCCGGCATTCCCGAAATAGAACCACCTGGATGTGTGCCTGCACCAGTGAGGAAGAGATTTTCAATTGGGGTTTTGTAGTTAGCTATTTCTGGTAGAGGACGGAAAAACACCATCTGATCTAAAGTCATGTCGATATGGTAGTAATTTCCTTTATATGCACCCAATCTCTCGCCTAATTCAGCGGGACTTTCGACACGGCGGGCTATTGTCGCGTTTTTTACATTGGGAGCATAACTTGCCAATTTGTCAATGACTTTATCTGCAACTTGGTTTTTTAATTCATCCGTCCAACCAGTACCTTTTAAACCCGTGCCTTCCGCACCTGCAATTTGATAAGGGGCAAAAAACTCAATCCACAAGGTATGTTTGCCTGGAGGTGCTAAGGTAGGGTCGAGGGCACTGGGCATTACCACATACATTGATGGGTCAGAATCGGGTATCTCTCCTAATGTACATTTACTGTGAGCTTGTTCAACGTGAGAAACAGAATCTGCTATCAAGATAGAACCGATGAGATACTCATCTCTGTGTGCATGATAGGGAAAACGTAGCGGTTCATCTAAAGCCAAATCTATCTTGAGGATAGTTTCGTTGTTGTTAACGATGCGACGTTCTAATCTTTCCCATAAATCGGGTTCGACTGCATTAATATCGCTTTTATCTGTCATTTGCAAGAACAACCGCTGGGCATCAATGTTGGAAATCACTCCATGTTTAGCGCGATATTCTTTACCACCAGCAACCCGCACACCAACAACTTTACCATCATCAATCAATAATTTTTCTACATGTTGATCTGTGAGAATGACGCCACCTTGGCTTGTGACTAAGTTCACCAAAGCTTGCACTAGTGCGCCAGTACCTCCACGTGGTCTTGACATACCAGGATTATGACGCATCGCCATCATAATTGCACCAATAGCAAGGGTTTTTTGCGATGGTGGCGCACCCAATTCTGACGCTAATCTTGCCAAAGGTGCTTTGAGAAACTCGGAATCAAACCACTCGTTGAGTAAATCTTCAGCGCTGGTTAACATATTGCGAATAAAATCCAGCGTTTTAGAAGGCGCACCAATTACAGAGAATAAATCTCTGAGTTTTTTGATATCGTAGTTACCAACGATGTCTATAACTGATTTTGGTGGTGCATTAAAAACGGGAATCATTGCACCGATCGCACGCTGCCAATAGTCGGTATATTCTGCATATTTCTGAGCATCACGCTGGCTATAACGGGCGATTTCTGCACAAGTTTTTTCTACCGACTTATGTCCTAAGAAATACTTGCCATCAGGATGGGGACAAAAAACAACTGGATCGCATTCTAGATATTCCAGACCATACTTTTTTAGTTCTAATTCTTCAACAACAGGCCCTAAATGAATAAATTCATGATCAATTGCACACAAGTTAAATTTAAAGCCAGGAGCCTCTTGTGGCAAACATTCTTCAGTTGTCGCTGCACCACCAGGAACAGAACGCTTTTCTAATAACAGGACACTGTAGCCAGCTTTTAGTAAATATGCGGCACAAACTAGTCCATTGTGTCCAGCACCGATAATAACAACGTCATACTCTTGCATAGTTGGAATTTTGATGAAATATCTATCTTTCTGAATATTAAAAAATTTTAACTAAATTGACATCATTCGCCAGTTACAAAATCAGTTGTGGGCGAATAGAATTCGCTACTACACAAAGCAAAGTCCACCTCCGTGGACTAACCAAAAGTTATGTATTTTAAACCCACGGAGGTGGGTTTTGTCTGTGTAGCCGCGATTTCTAATCGCTTTTAATTACGAATTACGAATTACGAATTACGAATTATTTAAGATGGTATTTGCTTTAATTTAGCCTCTACCAAAAGTATTAAACTACCTTTTTGCACGTTGAGACTTTTGACGCGTAACGCCATATCCTCGAACTCAAAATAGTTTAAATCCACCAATTCTTTTGCTTTCTGTATCAATGCCGTAATTATTTCCAGTGAAATTCCTTCACCCTGAATGCAGCGAAAACTCTCTAATAATATAGGTTGCGATCGCGTGCGTGGGCTAATCATTGCCATATATGCTAAAGGACGAGTATTTCCCTTTTCCTTTAGCAGTACTTTTCCCCTAAATTCCATTTTGCCATCACCAGGTAATGACATTTGAGTTTCTTGCAGTTCAAAACTGACAATTTCACCATCTACATCTAAATTAAACGTATTAAAATAACTATGCGTAAAGTCTGATAATAAGGTACGATTAATATCTACTTCAGTGAGCGTAACACGAGCCATAGCATTTACTGGCTCATTTAACTCTATTTGACCCAAAATTGCCCTGAAAGGATTAACAGCAATACTATCAGTTTGGATTTTGATTTCCTGAACGCGGATGTCTTCTTTGATTACTAATCCTTGACCTGTAACCGAAACACCGTCTAGCTGTCCTTGCACGACTTTCAACAAATCAGTTTGCACATCTACGTCTATTTTTTCTGCTTTATCTAGTTGGTCATATAGCCGCCTTTTAGCTTCTTGTGACAATAACTCTTCTTCCAATTTATGCTCATCTGACATTAATTTTCACTCTCTGAGTATTCCTATTACACCTTACTTTAAGCCTGGATTTACAGGAACGAATCTATAGCAAGGTATATACAACTGGGAATATATATTGTCTTGAACATAGGGAGTAGGGAAGAAATATTTTTATAGCTCCTCGTAAGAATAGTTCATAAAATCTCTTGCGAAAGTTTATTATAAATGCTTTAACTTTGGTAAAAAATGCTTAAGTGATTTCTAGGAAAAAATTTCCTAAGCTAAAAAACATCTAAATTACATAATCAAATTAAATAAAACTCTTGTGGGGTGGGCATCTTGCCCGCCCTAATTATGCAAGTTATATGTGGAACAGCTTAGAACAGTTGGTTTCGACTTCGCTCAACCAACTGAGTGGTTGAGAGTTGAGCCAAAGCAATTAATGAAATGCGATCGCCTTTTAAAATCGCCTAAAATTAAGTTGATTTGATGTCATCGCAGAGGTGGCGATCGTTTGGGTTATTCTTTATATAAGAATGACATGCTGCCTCAACAAGACCTTAATCTAAGATTTGGACTGACTTAATACCTTGGCTGCATTTTGTCACTAACAGCCATCTTTTAGCATCAGGCTCTAGTGCGGGCATGATTCGGAAGTTGAAAACATCTGCCCAAGTTTCGACACCGTGAGTGTTTGCAAAACTTACTTCAAGCTCCTTGAACCGTACCCAATCGCGATCGCTGATTGCGGTGAAAACTGGAATAACAGAGCTTAGCGGTATTAGAGTTGCTGTTTCAGTCATGTTTGTAATCCTCAAAAATACAAACTATTGGTAACGGTTCATCTTTGCTTCTTTAGAGTTTTTTTAGTTTGCAGTTTATTTTGCAGTGAAAAAGTGATCGCAGAGGTGGCGATCGCCTTTTAAAATCGCCTAAGATTAAGTTGATTTGATGTCATCGCAGAGGTGGCGATCGCCTGTAAAAATAGCAAAACTTAGTTTGATTTGATGTCATCGCAGAGGTGGCGATCGTGATCGTTTGGGTTTAGGTTATTCTTCAGATAATCGTGTAGCCAATTGCAACTCCGCGCCAGTAGTTGGTCGAAATTTTCTACTGCCCACAACCGCGCTATCCCACCAGATGATGCGGTGGCGATGGTTTTGCCATCTGGGCTGAAACTTACACTCCAAACATCGCCTTGATGCCCTTTAAATTCTGCAAGCTGCTGCCCGTTGAGGTTCCACAACCGCGCTGTTTCATCAGATGATGCGGTGGCGATAGTTTTGCCATCTGGGCTGAAACTCACACTGGTAACAACGCCTTGATGCCCTTTCAATTCCGCAAGCTGCTTCCCGCTGAGGTTCCACAACCGCGCTGTTTCATCAGATGATGCGGTGGCGATAGTTTTGCCATCTGGGCTGAAACTCACACTGGTAACAACGCCTTGATGCCCTTTCAATTCCGCAAGCTGCTTCCCGCTGAGGTTCCACAACCGCGCTGTGTTGTCCGATGATGCAATGGCAATGTTTTTGCCATCTGGGCTGAAACTTACACTCTTACCACCTGATTCATAAGTTTTCTTTAATTCTGCTAGCTGATTTTCTATCTCCTGTTTTTGTTTATTAACCAGAATTAAATTTTTTCTGGCTTGGTTTGCTTCTTTAAACTTACTTACAGTAAACGAACCAGCCAATACTAATAAACCTATAGACAAAACAGAACTAAACATCAACCTATTCCGCCCTTGGCGAATTTTTTTATCAGCCTCTTGTTGAGCATCAGCTAATATTTGATTTTTCTGCTCAACACGTTTAAGTTCCTCTTCAGTTAACTTTTGTTGCTCACGTACCTTTGCAAGTTCTGCTAACAACTCACTTCCTTGTTGTTGACGAATAAAAGATACTAAATAATCATGAACTAATTGATATCTGTCGGCTGGAGATTCTCGCAATAACAAGACCAGTCCTGATTTGACAAAAATCCCCAACACCAAATCAAGTTTTTCCACTTCTGCAACTAAATCTGCTGCCAACTCAGCACGAGTTTTGAGAGGACGAGTATCGTTTTCATCTGTGAGTAAAAATAAGACTAATCGAGCAACACGCTCATTTTCTGCACCACAATCATTAATAACTGCTTCTAAAAATCGCTCAACTAACTTTTTCTTAGTACCAGCCTGATGATATTTCTCTAAGGTTGTGATTTTCTCTGTTTGCAGTTGCGTCCCAACTACTTGTAATTCAATAGGACGCACTTCCCCAAACTCACCTGCTAAATCCCGTACTAATTCATCAATGAGCAAAGGTTCTAAGTAAAACTGTGTTTTCTCTGTCAAACTCTCGATAACAGATTTAGCATCATCTGGGGAAAAATTACCCAAATAATAGCGGATATTTTTATCAAGAATATTATTATTAATAACGCTTAAATTAAATAAACGGTCTAACTCTAATAAATAATGTAAATAATCTTCTCGTAAAGACAGAATTACCTTGACAAAAGGGATGTCTAAACAAACGCGCAGAAACTCATAAAAGGGTCGTCTTTTCCCTTGGTCGGTATAAACGAAAAATTCTTCAAATTGATCAAAAATTAAGACCGTTAATAAATTACGGTTAGCATTTTTCCGCAACTGTTCTATAATTGCTGCTGTTGACTCAAGATTGACAGTTAATTTCTTACCTCTAACTTCTTCATAACCCTCTGCTAAACTCTGTCCTAATACTTTTATCCAATCTGTATAAACTCGTATTAATAAAGGTAAAGCATCTCGTTCGCCTACAGGTTGTTGTAGTGCTGGTATTAAACCTGCCTGTAAAATTGAGCTTTTCCCTACACCCGACTGACCATGAATTACAATCAATTTATGTTCAGTACTGCTAATTTTGTCGCGCAAACGCTTGACATCCTTCCCACGCCCAGAAGCAGCAATTTCTTGAGCAATTGTTTCAGGACTTTCGATTTGCAGCTGTGCCAAATTAATTACCTGTCGCTGAGGATTGAGATATGATGCACCAATAAAAGCACGAAAACCATATTGCTGTTCAATTTTTAGTTGCTCTTGCTTAATATTGAAAGCATCTAAATATTGACTTTGCTCAAAGTAGAGTAAGCGTAATCTCTCTAAAATAGAAATATATAGTTGTGGATTATATTGAGGATCACTTTCTGATTTGACTGCTGCTAAACTGCTAATTGCTGCTGGAATTTGACCTAATCCTTGTTGTGCTTTCGCTATAATCAATCGATATAAGCTACACTCATGTGAGCGTATATTGGATATGCTAGCTAATATTAGCAGTGCTTGTTGAGCAAGCTGATTTGCTTCATCCCAATGAAACTTTTCTAAAGCTACTTCTGCTAAAAAGCCGTAATCTTGTGCTATTTGTAGAGAATTATCACCATTTTGATGTAGTGTTAAAGCTTCTTGGGCAAGACTTTGCAACTCATCCCAAGCTTTTAGTTGTCGTAGAACTTCACCTAGTTTACTAATATGTTGAGCGACTAAATCTATGCGTTGTGCTTGTTTAAAAGTATCAATGGCTTGCTGAAGATAATTTTTTGCTTCTTGCCAATAGCTTAGATTATCTAGCAGATTTTTTTGAGCTTTTCGGATATGAACTAAGGCGATATTAACTAGTAGTTTGCCTTGTCGTTCTAAATGATTAACTTGTTGCCAATAATCTAAACTTTGTTGATAATGTGCTAAAGCAGTATCTACGCTGTCATATAGATAATCGTGCAAACCAATGACAAATTCTATACTGGCTTGAATTGCTAAGTCTAATAATTCTCCACGGTTTTGCAAATCCTGACGTGCTGTTTCTAATTCCCAGCAAGTTTGAGGGTTTGGAGTGATATTACCAGCAAAGATTGTATCTATTTGTTGTTGCATGAAGTTAATTAAATTATTGGTAGTATTTTGAAAGGCAATAGTGGTAGCCCAATTTTCCAAATCTGCGGCTAAGCGAATGAGTTTTTGAAATACTTGGTCGTTCACCCACAACAGTATTGGAAACTGGAATTTTTTTCTAAACTCTTCTCTAACTTGGTTAGCTGAAGTCAAAACAGTATCGATATCTTTTACTGACTCTAAACCAAAAACCATTAGCGCTGGTGGTTGTTCATCACCGAGTTGTTCAGATATATTTGTGTAAAGTGTTTTGACTGATGCAGGGAGAGTAATTTCACGAATTGTCACAGGAGATATTTGATGCAAACGTTGTACAATGTGTTGACGTAAAGCAATATAATTACAACGCAGTAATATCAGCGAAAATTGTCCTTGAGAAAAAGCGATCGCTCGTACTAGAGTTTTTAATGAACTCTCACTGTCAGCATCTAAGTTTTCTGGTGGTTCGCGGTTATTACTCATAAGACTAATTCGTAATATTTCGACTTCGCTCAGTACAAGTTCGTAATTTGTAATTAAAATCTGGTGTGAAAAGTAATAGCTGTAGCTGTAGGTTGGGTTGAACGAAGTGAAACCCAACATAGGTCTTGGTGTTGGGTTTCGTTCCTCAACCCAACCTACGAACTAAGATGAGTTATAACCCAAATTCTTTAGCCTCTGCCAAAATTGGGTTGATATCAAACCAGGAACCATCCTCGTCACGATATTCAAATACAAACATGCTGCGGAGCAAAAGTTCGTATCTTTCATGACCTCTTAAGTTTTTTTCTTGCGCTACCTCTCTGAGTAATTCCCATTCATCGGGGGTAATTGCTAAAGTTAGTTCATTGCGGCGTTGTTTAATGACTCTGTTTATACACTCCTGCGAAATGGGAGGGTCTTCTTGTTGAAGACAGCGAAATAATAACATGAGCAAGTTACGCAAATGACCACCGCTAACTAAGCACAGTCTTTCTAATGTTTGAGGACTATCAAAGACTTCTGTAATTAAATTACGACTTTGTTCCCAACTCACAGTGGGAAAGGCCCTAGCCATGACCATTTGTTGCAGTAGTGTGACTCCCTGTGTAAATTGAGTCCCATCTTGTAGTTGTACAGGAACCATAGGCAAAACCTTGGGGTCTACGCCAAAGCGATTTGTTAATCTGCCTAATGCGTTGGAAAAAATCAATACTAAGGGAATTGTATAGACAACGTGACAACTTAATTGATTTAACTGTTCACCGCGTTCAACAAATAGATATTCTGGTTGATAATAACCCGATGGCTTTAAAGAATTATCTACCCGGTCGAGATTATCGACGATTACCACCAGTCCTTTTTTACCTTGCTGCTTGAGTTTATCTTTGGCAGGTTTGAGTAATTCTTTGTTAATCGATTCTAAAATGCCGTTGGTGCGTGGTTCTAAATACTGCCGTAACTGACTGCGGAGTTTAGGACTATCCTTAGTTTTAGCCGTAATTTTGGCAATACCTACAGATAACTCAGCCTCTGCGGAAAGGTCTATTGGGGTTTGCAGAAAATCAATAATTTCTGTGAACAGATTTTGAAAGTATCCCGGCTTGATATTAATTTTGATTGCTTCTAAACTTTGACTGACTTCGCGGGCGATCGCCAGTAAAATATCTGTAACATCAACATCAGCCATATCCAACCCTTGGCTGGACTCGAAATAAACCACATGAAACCCCTGCTGTTCCAACTCTGCCTTTAACCGCAGTAACTCAGTAGACTTGCCACACCCGATATGGCCAGTAAATAATTGACAAGTTGGTTCATTCGGTGAAAGGCGGGTAATAGTTCGCCCTAGCTCCTCAATAATCTTACCGCCCCGCACCTTCGAGAAATCAATATAATACTGCCTATCCTCTGCTTTGCTGATTACCAGAGTCTTGCTAGGGTTGCAAGCCTGGAAAAACCTGACTAAATCCAGTTTCATCGCCAATTACCCGAAATCAGCCTAACACGCCCATTGCAGTGATTATACAGATGGCAAAGCGGCTCTTTCGGAATCTTTGGTTTATTGTTATCTATATTATTTTCAATCAGCAACGCTAAATTCCTACAAACCTAACTTCACACCCCGAATTGAATAATCCAACAACTCCATTGGATGCATCACCGAAATTTCTTGACCTTGCAACTTTAAATGCTTAGTAATTTGCAAAGTACAACCAGGGTTAGCAGAAGCAATCAAATCAGCACCAGTATTCAACAAATTCTGTACTTTTTGCTTACCCAATTCCTCAGCCACCTCTGGTTGCAGCATATTATAAACCCCAGCACTACCACAACACAAAGCCGCATCAATTGGTTCCCTCAACTTCACCCCTGGTATTTGCCGTAACAACTGACGTGGTTGCACACTAATCTTTTGTCCATGCAATAAATGACAAGCATCCTGATAAACCAAATTCAAAGAATTATCACTCAAAGGCGACAACTTTGTAGTTAACCCCACAGTTGCTAAAAACTCTTGAGCATCCTTTACCTTAGCAGCAAAATCCTGAGCCTTTTCTCGATACTCTGGGTCATCTGCTAATATATGACCATACTCTTTCAAAGTATGACCACAACCAGCAGCATTAATAATCACAAAATCAACATCAGTCTTGGCAAAACTATCAATCATTTGCCTAGCTAAAGCCTGTGCCTGTACCGTTTGTCCTTGATGTTCAGGAAGTGCTGCACAACAGCCTTGCGATTTCGGAATTACAACCTCACAACCATTCGCCGTCAAAACCCTCACCGTTGCCTCATTCACTGGTGAGAAAAACAGCTGTTGCACACATCCCAAAATCACCCCAACCCGATAACGCTTTTCCCCCTGGGCGCGAATTACAGTTGGTAAATTATCTTGAAAAGATTTGAGAGTAATTGCAGGTAAAATTGACTCCATCGCCGCCAAACGAGGCGATATCTTCTGAAGTAAACCCGTAGCCCGAACCAACTTATCAAAACCCAACCTTTGATAAACCAACAAAGGCACTAAAAATACTCGTAAAACCTTTGGATATGGAAACAGCGAAAATATCAACTTACGAACTAATCTATCAGGCAAACTGCGAGAATAATTTCGTTCCACCTGATGACGAGTTGCAGAAATTAACTTGTCATACTGCACACCAGAAGGGCAAGTCGTCACACAAGCCAAACACCCCAAACAAGAATCAAAATGTTCCGTCGTTGCCGTATTCAGTGCAATTTCACCCTCATTAATTGCATCCATTAAATAGATACGTCCTCTAGGAGAATCCATCTCCTTACCAATCACCCGATAACTAGGACAAGTCGAAAGACAAAACCCACAATGTACACAACTATCAATTAACTTAGGATCAGGTGGATGCTGAACATCAAACCCCTTTAAATTCTTTAAACTAGCCGTTGCACCCTTATCAACAAAACTTTCCGAAACCTGCATAATCAACTCTTCTCCCCTCTGTGTTGGCATCTTGGCGGTTGTTTCTCAAATCCCACCCACAAAACGCCCAGGACTCAAAATACCCTTACCATCAAACTGCTGCTTAATCCCGCCCATCAAATACAAACCATTCCCAACATCACCCCAAACATCCACCTCTTTTTTAACCGCCGCTGGTGCATCTAAAATCGTCAAAAAACCACTATACTTTTGCAGGCGATCGCGCACTGCCAAAACCCGCTCTTTACTTGTAAAATGTAACAACCCCAAACCACTGCTCATATGAATCAAACCCACCTCCACCTGAGTTAAAATCTCCACAGCAGCAGTCGGTAACACTCCTATCTTGCACGTAATTTCAGACTTTGTGGGTTCCAAATGCATTCTTTGTTGCAATCTCTGCCATAAATCAGCCTCATCCTCACCCGTATAAATTGCCCCCTCCAAACCCAACTTTTCCCCCACCTCTAAAAGTCGGTTTGATTGTTCCTTCACACTCTCAACAATACTTTGGAAGCGAGTAATTAATCCCAACCCTTTACCCAAACCCAACCCAGACACCAACTGAGTCGATAACAAATCCGCTTGTGTTGGCGTTAACGCCGAACCTCTTAAAGTATTCGCCGCTTGCGATACAGCCTCCGCCGCACCAGTCAGTACCACCATTGTTGATGCTGCTTGTATCGGGTAAACACGAAAAGTTACTTGACTTATTACTCCTAATGTGCCACAAGACCCAGTAAACAACTTCATCAAATCATAGCCAGCCACATTTTTAACTACTCGTCCCCCCGCCTTCGCAATTTGGCCATCAGCACGGACAAAACTAATTCCTAGTAATTGGTCGCGTACACCACCATAACGTTGTCGCAGAGAACCTGTATCAGCAGTAGCGACAATACCGCCAATCGTTGCTAACTTTGGCTTAGCGGGGTCTAAAGCCAGAAATTGCTGTGATTTGGCCAAAATTGCTTGGAGTTGCGAGAACTTCATCCCAGCTTCTACTGTGACAGTCAAATCACCAACGGCGTGTTCTATGAGTTGGTTGATGCGTTCGGTACTAACCACCACATCAACACCCTTAGCCAAACCACCCCAGTTAAGTTTACTACCACCACCGCAAGGGAGGACGCGCCAGTTATGACTATCAGCAACGGCGATGACTGCGGCTAATTGTTCTTGAGTGTGGGGATAGACGATACAGCTAGGAGGATTTTCAGAAGCTATCGCCTGTTGGATACGTTGTTGCTGAGAGGGTTCGAGATTTTCCCACAGACAAACTGCATTTTCTTCGCCAATGATAGATGCAAGACAAGAAGCGATCGCTTTCATCAGTTTATTTTTTACTAAACGTAATTTTTCCTTTGCTTTTACCTAGTTCCCAGTCCCCAGTCCCCAATCCCCAGTCCCTTTTATCTTCAAAAAATTATAACCTGAAGTTAATCAATTTTTAACTCTTTTGTATAAGCATTCGTAGTAGAAATGCCTGTAAAAGTTAGAGTGATACCATGCTTAAGTTTAGCTGACGCAATCATCATAACACTTGCACAGTAATGTGTATGGGTATTGATACACTCATTTTCACAAGAAAAACGTAGAAATTTCAAGGAGTAACTGTGTTTTTTTTGAAAAAGCTTAATAGAAAGTTTCTCAAATTTTTGAGTGTTACTTTCTTCGTCATCACGTTAGTTTTATACCCCTCTCTTTTGGGACGCTTACCAATAGTTAGCTCACTGCCTTTAGAAAGGAACGCGATCCAAGCGTTGGCGAAGCCACTCCAAAGGAGTATCGCTCCAGAGAATGCATCAGCAATCATGCAATTTGACACTACTCAAGCAGCCTTTGCATCTGGAGGTTCCGACACCAAAGCCGCCAAAAAAGATGCCGTCATTGACTTCTTCAAAATGACGATGGGTGCATTAGCGGGTTTAGTGCTATTTATCTTCGGTGTAACTCGGCTGTCTGAAGGGTTAGAAGACCTGGGGACAGAGCGCATGAAAAATTTCTTGAGCAAATGTACCACTAATCGCTTTGCTGGTGTACTAACTGGGGCGGTAGCAACGACACTCCTAGAATCTTCTTCAGTGACAATCATCATGGTGATTGCCATGGTGAGTGCTGGCGTGCTGACCTTCGTGCAATCCTTGGGTGTAGTACTGGGGTCAAACATTGGTACCGCAGTTGGGGCGCAGATCATCTCTCTCGACATTAAACTGTATGTTCCCTTGTTGATGTTTGCTGGGTTACTGCTGTTATTTCTGGGAAGAACAGATCGCCAGAAAACCATCGGCATTATCATCCTGGGGTTTGGCTTAATGTTTTATGGGCTAGAAGCCATTGACGAAGCGATGAAGCCCTTCCGCACCTATGAGCCTTTCATCAACTGGATGGAAACTCTGGGTAGTAATCCTTTCTTAGGTGCTGTAGTCGGAGCTATTTTTACCATCATTATTCAATCTTCCTCTGCAACAGTGGCGATCGTGATTACCCTGGCAAGTTCCGGCATCATTGCTCTGCCTGCGGGGATAGCAATTATGTTAGGCGCAGAAGTTGGTACCTGTGCTGATACACTACTGTCTACCATTGGTCGAGGAAGCGCGGCTCTCAGAACAGGCGTTTTTCACTTTCTATTTAACTTGATCAGTGCCTCTATAGGGATTATTTTTGCACCTCAACTCGTGCAACTAGCTCAAGCAATCTCTGGTGGTGCAGGTGTAGGACGGCAAGTTGCTAATGCTCAGATGCTGTTTAATATCTTGGGTGTTGTGCTTTTAATTGGCTTTTTGCCTATAGTCGCTCGCCTGTTAGAAAAACTAGTTCCTGATAGTCAAGCCGACCTTGAACGCAAACGTCGGCAGGAAGAAAAGCAGAAAATATCTGAGCAAGTCGGTGCAAGTGCTTAAAGGAGGCAAAACGATCATGGTTTCTCAAACTCGAAGTTGGGCATTTGCGATCTCATTGGTAACTTTGGGATTGGCGGCTTGCAGTAACAATCAAAATGCCGATACAACGGTTTCCTTCCCAGAAGCTGTGAATAAAGCAGAGGAAATCAGTGCTTCGGAAAAATTATCAGGGTCAATCAAGATTGATGGCTCTAGTACGGTATTTCCGATTACTAAGGTGATGACAGAAGCATTCCAAAAGTCAAACACTGGTGTGCAATTCGCAGTAGGAGTGTCGGGAACAGGGGGAGGATTCAAAAAATTCTGTGCCAATGAAACCGATATTACTGGCGCATCTCGCCCCATCAATGCTGAAGAAATGCAGCTTTGTAAGCAAAATAACGTGGAGTTCGTTGAGCTACCTGTAGCCTTTGACGGTTTGGCAGTTGTAGTCAACTCCCAAAACAATTTTGCTAGCTGCTTGAAGTTAGGCGAATTGAAAAAGATGTGGGAGCCAGCCGCTCAAGGCAAGGTAACGACTTGGAATCAAGTTCGTTCTGAGTTTCCTAATCAACCTCTAAGTCTTTACGGGCCCGATACTGAGTCTGGTACTTACGACTATTTTACCCTTGCAGTTGTAGGTGAGGAAGGAAAAAGTCGCAGTGACTACGCTCCTAGCAAAACTGACACCGCTTTGGTAGAAGGAATTGCGGGTAATCCCAATGGATTGGGTTACTTTGGCTATGCCTACTACTTAGCAAATCAAGACAAACTCAAACTTGTAGCTGTTGATAGTGGTAGCGGTTGCGTGCAGCCCAGCCCCCAAACGATCGCAGATTCTCGCTACCAACCACTCGCTCGCCCTGTGTTTATCTACGTCAAGAAATCGGCCGCAGAACGTCCTGAAGTTAAAGCTTTTAGCAATTTCTATCTATCACCAGACAATGCTAATCTCATCCTGCAAGTGGGTGATGTACCGCTACCGAGCATCGCCTTAAAAGCAGCCAGTGGTCGCTTAGATAGAGGTGAAACAGGGACTAAATTTGGTGGTCAAGGTTCTGTAATTGGTGTAAAACAAGAAGCTCTCAATTAGTGTAGAAAGTGCAGCCCAGAGCAAGTGCTGAGGATAAACTTGGTTGCCTAGTGGCTTAGAGCAATCAACACTATCCTAACCTATGTGACTATAGCTGTATCTAAAATACCAATTCAATTTGATTTTCTTAATTACGAATTGGTACAGCACTTTGTATAAAACTAAGAACAAAATGTCAACTAAAACGATTGTTTCTCTTGGCTTGCTGGTGTTCATTCCGATTTCTATTGCCGCCGAGCATTGGGAATGGGGAGCGCTGGCTGTTTTCATCACATCCGCGATCGCGATCGCCCCATTGGCCATTTGGCTAAGTACGGCAACAGAGGAGATTGCAGTCGTTACAGGCCCCTCCATCGGCGGCTTGTTGAATGCTGTGTTTGGCAACGCCACAGAATTAATTATTGCTCTAGTTGCCTTAAAAGGGGGCTTAATCGATATTGTCAAAGCCAGCATCAGCGGCACCATCATCAGTAATTTGCTGCTGGTGATGGGGCTTTCTATGTTCTTAGGGGGACTACGCTATAAAGAGCAAGAGTTTCAGCCAGTAGTAGCACGGGTGAATGGCTCTACCATGACTTTAGCAGTGACTGCGCTTGTATTGCCTGCGCTTGTTACTTACTCCTCTAACAAAGTAAGCACTATCCAAATCGAGAAAATCTCGATTACAACTGCTGTAGTGTTAATCGTTGTTTACGCCCTCACCTTGGTATTTTCCCTCAAAACCCACAGCTACCTCTATGAAGTGGGAATTGTGGAACAACAGGAAAAAACCCCCATGGGTGTAGTTGAGCCAGTTGCTAAACCCAATCTTGGGTTGTGGCTAGGCATCCTAGTAATTTCGACGATCGCAGTTGCCTTTGAGTCAGAAATTTTTGTGGGTGCGGTGGAAGAAGCGACAGCCGGCTTGGGACTCACGCCCCTATTTACTGGTGTAATTCTGTTACCCCTGGTAGGTGGAGCTGCAGAGTATGTCACGGCGGTGCGGGTTGCCATCAAAAACAATATGGATTTATCTGTATCTGTGGCTATGGGTTCTAGCTTGCTGGTTGCCTTACTCGTTGCTCCTATTCTTGTATTAGTTGGAGTTGCGATCGGTCAACCAATGGATTTGAGTTTTGAGTTGTTTGAGGTGGTTGCAGTGACTATTGCGGTTGCAGTTGCCAATCTCATCAGTTTAGACGGTCGCTCTAACTGGTTAGAGGGTATTTTACTCCTGGCGACTTATACTGTTCTCGCAGCTGCTTTCTATTTTAATCCGGCATAGTTAGTTTCATTAACAGTCCTATGCAACCACATTCAGATTTTGATCTATGGGACTCTCCATCCCCACCTCCTGATACTCATGCATCCCCAGCAAATTCATCGAAAACTATTCCCGAACTCAGTGATATTACTGACCTTCATCCAGCACATCAGCGCAGACTGACCGAATCTGCACAATCACAATGGCTGTTATCGCAGGATGCCTCACCCGCCAGTCAGCCCAATGCTACTTTAGCTTTGGGAGTTCTCAAGTCACTGCCAAAAAACTTGCTCATCTTGTTGGCATCTTCCGGGATTTTAATTTTGGGGATGATCCTGGATCATCGTTGGCTAATTGTAGCTGGCATGATCGTAACTTTTTTCATGGCCCTATGGGTGTTGTGGCCTTCCTTGCTGAAAACACTAATTTTTGTGGTGAGTCAAGAGCTATCTCTGCAACTGGCTGCCGTGTTGGGCTTTTTCCTAGTGTTGCTAGGTTATCTGCATTTGACCGGAGTTCTCCAGTCCTTTGTCAGGATATACCAACAAGCCAACTGGGATGCGATCGGGGCGATTGGAGAGGGTATTGTGGGTGCCTTTGGTCAGATTTTAATTGCGATGATTGCGCTCTGGGTTGCTTGGAGACAATACAAAATTGAAAAAGAGCTGACCACCCAGCAAAATCTAATTACTCAACAGCAGACGATCGATACCTACTTTCAGGGAATTTCAGATTTGGTTGTTGATGAACAAGGATTGCTTGAGGACTGGCCCCAAGAGCGAGCGATCGCTGAAGGGCGAACAGCAGCACTTTTGGGTAGTGTTGATCGGCACGGCAAGGCCAAGATTCTGCGATTTTTGTCTCACTCAAATTTGCTGAGTCCCTTACGACGCGATCGCCATTTGGGTCGTGCCATATTGGACGGCTTAGGGGGCTTTGAAGAAGACCGAGAGGAGGGGATTCGAGTCATCAATCTAAAAATGATGTTAGCAGAGACAGACCTGTCTAACACTGATCTGCGCGGAGTAGATTTAAGCGATGCCAGTTTTTTGGCAGCTAACCTGTGCGGCAGCGATTTAACGCAAACCAATTTATCTGGGACTATTTTATGTCAGGCAAACCTCCGCAAAGCAAAACTCGACGGAGCCAGGTTGTTTTACGGCACTCTAGAAAATGCCAGTCCTCGCAGCCGCACGACTCGCCCCAACTTGCAAACTGGGGCATATACAGGTGCTGTGATTGAAGATGCAGACCTAACAGAGGTCAGAGGATTGTCAGCCGAACAGCATTACTACTGTTGTGCTTGGGGTGGTTCCAAAACTCGGGCGACGATTCCCGGTGGTTGTGAAAACATTCCTAATAAACATACTTGATAATCACTAACATTATGGAACTGAAGTGGAAACATTCGTAAACGGAGTATCTCACTTCCTAGTTTGTGGTTTGGGAAGTTTGGGACAGTACTGTGTTGCAGCTCTCAAAAAATTTGGGGGTCAAGTCAGCGGCATTGATATTAGCCAGCCACAAAGCTGGGAAGTCAAAAACTTACCAGATTTATTAGAAAATTTTTTTATTGGTGACTGTCGCCAACCGCATGTATTGCAGGAGGCGCAGATTCAACAGTATCGAGCAGTACTTATAGTCACCAATAATGAACGAATTAATATTGAAACTGCCTTCGCGGTTCGGTTACTCAATCCTCATGTCCGTCTTGTAGTTCGCTCTGCTGAACAGAAACTCAATCAACTGTTAGATGAGCAGTTGGGAAATTTTGCGGCATTTGAGATGAGCGATTTACCAGCACCCGCTTTGGCAATTGCGGCTCTCTCAAATGAAACTCAAGGACTGATTACGCTAGGTGAGCAGTTACTGCGGATTGTGCAATGCCCAATTGACTCGGCCCATCGTTGGTGCGATCGCCGCCTTGTGCAAGAATTAAACAATCGTAACCGTCGAGTGCTGAGTTATTATCCTCGTGCAACAGCCCCACCAACACAGTTTCATCAGTGGGAACCAGATGCGAGAATTCGTGCCGGAGATAGCGTCACCTACATTGAAGTCACCCAGAACTTAGATTATCTGGCTCAAACACCTGTTGTCGGTAAGCCAAAGAAAACAATTAAACAGATCTGGCAACACCTACATCAGCAACTATCAGATTTTGATTTGCGCCAATTTCCATCCCAGTTGCAACAATTCGTAACTCGGCAGCAAACCAAGCGAGCTGGCATCTTAGTTGGTATTACGGTGCTAATGCTGATTGTGTTTGGTACAACCGTTCTCAAAACAGCCCATCCACAAGAGAGTTGGCTGAAGGCTTTGTATGTGACTGGTGTGATGTTGCTTGGCTCCTACGATATTGTCTTTGGTGCCCTCAGTTCCTCGGATACCACACCTATTTGGATGCGGTTCTTTAATTTGAGTTACATGTTGGCAGGCACTGCTTCAGTTGCTGTGTTGTATGCTTTGCTCACCGAAAGCCTATTAGCAGCAAAATTCGAGTTACCTAATAAACGTCCCCCTCTTCCCCAGCAAGACCATGTAGTTTTGATTGGATTAGCTCGCGTCGGTCGCCAAGTCGTTAGATACTTACAAGAGCTAAAACAACCCTTGGTAGGAGTGAGCAACACTGCCTTAGAGCCAAACATTCTGCCAGAAATGCCGCTGATTGTTGGTGAATTTCGGGATGCTTTGTCAGATGTCAATCTGACCACTGCTAGAAGTGTGATGATCGCAACTGACAATGAAATGGCCAATTTAGAAATTGGCTTGATGGTTCACGCTGCTAATCCTGATGCCACACTCGTAATTCAAACGTTTGAGCCAGACTTTAGCAATAATCTCGCTCGCCTCTTACCCTATGCGAAAGTGTTGTGCAGTTATTCTCTAGCCGCTGAAGCATTTGCAGCTGCGGTATTTGGAGATCATATTCTTGACTTGTTGCAACTTCATGAGCGAACGGTGCTAGTGGCAGAATACGAGGTGCAACCAGAGGACGGTCTACAAGGTTTACTGTTGGCTGAAGTCGCTCACGGTTATGGAATAGTGCCAATTCTCTATCAAGATTGCACCCAAACGAATCGCTTACTATTGCCCTCCGATGATATCAAGTTAAATGTAGGCGATCGCTTAATTGTTTTGGCAACTGTAAACAGTTTGCATCAAATTGATCGCCAAGAAAAACTACCTAGAGATTGGCAGGTACATATTGATGCTGCGGCAACGAAAAGCGCTGTATTTGAAGGCGCAAGAGCCATTACCCGCATTGTCGGCTGTAGCATGAGTACAGCAACCGAAGTCATGAACCATTTACCAGCCCTTTTACCCATTCCCCTCTATAAACATCAAGCACTGCGACTTGTGCGAGAACTCAGCAAAATTCAAACTCAAGCCCATTTGGTAATTCGTAATTCGTAATTCGTAATACTTCGACTGCTTCGACTACGCTCAGCACAAGTTCGCTCAGTACAAGTTCGTAATTCAGAGACACTTCAATACTTGTGAGGCAGGCTTAGACAATATATATAGGAATCTTGTTTGATTGTTGAAAAAAATCAGTACGTACCAAAAAGCCTTTTCCCCTACTTCCTACTCCCTACTCCCTACTCCCTACTCCCTGTCAACGCAAATCAGTTAAAAAATCAAAGCGGACTACTATACTTTCATAATTTGGGATACAATACAATGCGATTTTTAAGACATTTATTGAGTTATTTAATCGATAAGCGTAAGAACAAGAATTTCTTAGTTTTTCTTGATGATATAGAAGATTTCTTTGCTAAAATTCTTTCGCTGGTGATGGTTATAGTTATTTTATTCACCATTATAGATTTGGGCATTGTCTTGAGCAAAGAGTTAATTTCCCCCCCAATGGGACGCTTTTCTACGAGTATATTAAAAATCTTTGGGCTATTTTTAAATGTCTTAATTGCTTTAGAAATTACCCAAAATATTACTTCCTATCTCAGCAATCATATTATTCAAATTGAGATGGTAATCATTACCTCTTTGATTGCTGTAGCCCGCAAGATTATTATTCTTGATTTTGAAAAAATTTCCGACACAGAACTCTTGGCACTTGCTGCCGCTATTATTGCTCTTTCAATTTGCTATTGGTTGGTGCGACGCACAAATGCCAAATATCCACCTCATTAACAGCTTGTAAGTAGGTGGACACAATTATTTATTTAATTACGAATTACGAATTACGAATTACGAATTACGAATTATTTAACATGTAATACTGCCTTGCCCAGATAACTTCTATCTAATAGTTTCTGTGCAATTTCAGCTATTTGTGTCCAGTCAGTTTCAATTTCAATAGGAGGATGTAATTGGTCTGCTGCTACTAAGCCTAAAAGCCGTTGTAGTCCTACTGCTGCTGATTCTTTTCTCAGCTCGTGGAACAAAATCAAACCATACAAACTGGTACCACCAGTTCCATAAAAGCTTTGAGCATTGAATGTCACCTCATTTCCGGCTGAGGTGCCAAATAAAACAACCGTCCCATCTTCTGCTAATAAACCGAGAGCTGTTCCCAGGATGTTTCCTCCTACAGACTCGACAATCAAATGGTAGGGGCCATACTGGTTTGCAGAAGATAAATCTTCGCCAATGACTACAGAATGAGCGCCAGCATCTTTCACGAAAGATTCGTATTCTGCACGGCGGATGTGTGCCACTACTTTTGCACCACTGAGACGCGCTAATTGAATCGCAAAGTGACCTACACCACCAGATGCACCCGTGATTAATACTGAGCGACCTAAAAGTGAACCACCTTTGAGTAAGACATGATAAGCGGTTAAACCTGCTACAGGTAATGTGGCAGCTTGAGCAAAGGAAACTGACGGTGGTAATTCTGCTAATGAGTGAGTTGAGACTGATACCAATTCTCCCCAAGCACCAGAACGGAGTAACCCAACAACCCGTTTCCCGACACTAGGCCCTGAACCATCAGCCGCCGGAGTCTCTACGACACCCGCCAAGTCCCAACCCGGACGCCAGCCTGCTTCGGCGATGCTAGAGCGTCTGACTTCTCCTCGGTTGAGGGAAATTGCTGCTACTTGAATCACGGCTTCATTAGCAGCAGGGGTAGGTGCTTTGACATCACGCAATGCTAAACGCCCTGATACATTAGGGTCAACAACGACAGCACGTATTGTACTCATATTGGAAAAACTGAATTAGGTACTTATAGATTAATTTAGTTTGTCTTGAAGATAGGGAGTAGGGAACCACTGCGTTGCGTGGGTATCCCGCGTTGTAGAAAGTGGCGTCGGGGAATAGTGGTTGTAAAATTTTCCCATGATTAGCTGTCTTTTAAATTTTTTAAAGCATACGTCCTTATTTCAATCCTCTAGTTTTAACTATAGGGTATAATTAAGCATTAAGTACTTAGATCACTGAAAACAAATTACCTCAGATCTACTACCAAAGAAAGCTCATTTCCCTCTCTAGAGAACGTGGTACTAGTTTTGTTAGGGGTTTACTATGTGACCAATTATATAAGTGCCATGAGTCTATAAAGGTAAAAACTATGGTGAACAACAAACAATTCACTCCTCATACAACTCAAATTCACCATGTAGATATAGATGAATTAGCTACTATCCGTAATCGCCGCGCACTGAAACGGCTGGTGATACAACAGTCTCTGTCAGACCGTATCCTCAAAACAATTGCGATCGCTTCTTTTGTCAGCACTAGTGTACTCGGAATTGGGGCGCTAGGGTGTTGGGGATTAGAGATTTTTGAAGCAAATACGCAATCGGTGGTAGACACCAAGCACTACGAATGGCAGACAAGAAAACATATGTGCTTGGGATGGACGCTGTTTACTCTATCTAGCTTTTTAGGTAGTGTTTCGTTGGGTAAAAAGTCTCACTAAAGATATCTGCTTTAAACATATTGACGAAGCGATCGCAGCACTATAGCCAAGGTTACTTACGGTTATTGAGTGGTTAATAAACTATTAAGACGCTTTTATTTGCTATGTGTCAACTGCCGAAAGGGAGATTGTGCAATTCAATCTTTTGTTATAAAATTTACCATAAATTATGTAACTTAATATACCATCTAATCTAAATACTGTTTCGTTGAAAGTTTGTAGCACTCACTATGTTGTTTGTGTTAGAGGACTGTTTTTGGCTTGGCTCAGAAAAGAAATCGAATATGAGCCAGATCACAATCTCATGGGTTTATTTGCTTAAAAAATTGGAGTCACACCATTAATGGCCACATTTAGCGTTACTAACACCAACGACAGTGGTATCGGTTCACTGCGGCAAGCAATATCAGATGCCAATACCCTCACAGGAGGGGACATCATCAATTTTGATGGGGTATTTGCTGACAACATCGCTCGGACTATTACCCTGAGTAGTAGTTTACAGATTACAGATGACGTGGATATTCAAGGTACAGATGCTTCCTTAATATCCGTAAGTGGGAACTACTCACAAGATTTGGATGGTAGTGAGAGTGGTTCACGCGTGTTTGAGATTAGTAGTGATACGACTGTGGAGATTGTTGGGTTAACTATCACCAAAGGATACTATGTAAGTATCGATGGCGCTAGTGGCATTTTTAACAATGGCACTCTCACATTGAATAACAGTATCGTCAGTGGTAACGTATCACAAGGTCAAGGTGCTGGCATCTTTAATAGCGGTATCTTGACTGTGAACAACAGTATTATTAGTGACAATAGTGCAGCGTTTGAAATTGTTGAAGGTGGTGGTATCTACAATAGCGGTACTTTGACTGTGAATAAAAGCACCTTCAGCGGAAACACCGCAGGCTTTGGTGGTGGCATCTTTAATACTGGAGTTGCAACTATTGATGAAAGTACTTTCAATAGTAATACTTCATACCAAATTATACTAAATGTTGGTACTATCACTTTTAGAAACAGTACTTTCATTAACAATAATGCTGATGGTTATTTTGGTGGAAGCAACGTTATACTTAACGTTGGTACTGCAACACTCAGCAATAGTACCGTTAGTGACAATTCTGGGGGGAGGGCGTCATTCGGCACCATAGTAAATGAAGGCAACTTCACAATCGCTGACAGCACTATCAGCGGTAACGATTTAGGACAAGGAGGAGCAGGCTACATCAATAACTCTGGCACCATAGCAATCATCAACAGTAGCATTAGCGATAACGATTTTAGCTTTTCTTCAGCTGGCATCTTCAACTCTGGAATTCTCTCAGTAACCACCAGTACTATTAGTAACAACATTACAACAAACAGCGGCATCAATAACTCTGGTACTGCAACGATCGCCAACAGTACTATTAACAATAATGGTGGCGAAAATGGCGGTGGTATCAATAACTCCGGCACTCTGACATTAAATAACAGTACCATTAGCAGTAATGGAGCCGCACGAGGCGGTGGTATTTACAACACTAATAACTTAACTGTAAATAACAGTACGATCGCTTTCAACTCCGGTGAAGGTATCTACAACACTAATCCATCCAATCCTGATGAAGAGATCTACGATACTACCTCTGGAACCAACACTATCTCTGGAACTGCTGTGGTAAATAACAGCATTATTGCTGGCAACATAAAAGATCCTGATACTGATCCTGTCAACAACGATGTGTTTGGTAGTTTTGTCAGTAATGGCTTTAACCTAATTGGCACTCTCAATGGTAGTACAGGTTTCAATGCTAGCGAACAACTGAATGTTCCCATTACCGACGTACTAGATACCGCTTTGCGAGATAACGGTGGCTCATCTAGGACTCATGCCCTTGTCGTTGGTAGTCCCGCAATTAATGCCGGGAAGAATGCAGATATCCCAGCAGATACAGCAGACTTGAATAACAACGGCAACATTACAGAACCAGTCCCCTTTGATGGGCGTGGTCTTGGCTTTGCTCGCGTCGTTGGTGGTAGAGTTGATATCGGTGCTTATGAAACCGCAGTCGATGTTATTGTCATTAATGGCACACCTGGTCGTGATTTTATCAAAGGTACTGCCAATAATGACATCATTACTGGTTTCCAAGGAAGAGATATTCTTACGGGCGGGGCAAGTGCAGATGCGTTTGTTTACACAAGTATCCGAGATGCCGGAGATACTATCACTGACTTTAAGACAGGTACCGATGTAATTGTGCTGCAGAAACTTTTTAGTAATCTTGGCTTGGGTTTTCTCAACTATCAAACTGCGATCGCAAATGGTTACTTGCGTTTTGAAACCAAGGGAAACAGTACAATACTCTCAATTGACCCAGATGGTTCTTTCGGTCGTGGTCGTGCAGTTAAATTTATTGACTTCAACAAGGTATCTGTCACACAGTTAAAAGACGCTACCAATTTTGTATTTTAACCTCAATAAAGAAGCAAGGGAAGGGAGTAGGGAGCAGGGAGAGAATTAACGCGTATAACCAGATTTGGCGGTAAAGTCGTTGTGTACGCGCTTTACTGGCTCTTTGGCACCATTACTTTGCTGTGACTGTTGGGCGTTACGGAGGGTGTGATTGAATACTACCACCTTGAATGCACCTGTGATATCATGTTTGTCTGAAGACTTATCGTTAGGGCTGACGCGGGGACGCGGGGACGCGGGGACAGGGAGAAATTTTAATAATAAGTAATTACCCGAACTTGATATGACTTCTTGTAAAAGCTGCTCAGCTTCTGGGTAGTAGATACGGCGCAGTTCGTCTTTGTCGTAGAAGTCACGGACAGCGCTGTGATGCTCAATAGACCGACCTCTTGCAAAAGTCGGATACTCGCCAGAAAATAAATTTTCTGGCTGATAACTCAAGTCGGTTTCAACCGACTAATAACAGTATTTTTAGTCCGTTTTAACGGACTTTTGCTATTAGGCAGAGACTTGAGTCTCTGACGGTTCAAGTATTTTTGCAATAAGTCTAATGTATGCGAATCTTTGTTGATCCAAGGAATTTACAATTACCCCTCAAGACCAACAACACGAATGGACTCAGTTCCCTACTACAGGGTATCTTCTGTAACTAAACTAGTTCTGCGGAAATAGCAAGCAGAATTTAGTCCCATCGCTTTGCAAGATTCAGCACACTTGCGGCAAACAGCGGCACAAAACATCATCGTGGCATCATTACTCATCTGCTCACAAGCCATAGCGGTGCGATCGCAAATTTCAGCGCACAGACTACAAGCATTACCCATAAACTCGGAACCGTCATCAATCATGTTGACACACATCATGCACATTTCTGCACAGTCACGGGTCATAGACAGCATAGCCATATCTATGTATTTGCCACCTTGACCTTTGCAGTATTTGAGGGTGTCAATGCAAGTGGTTTGGCATTCGATGCAGATTTGTTTGCAAGCTTGCATTTCGGCGAGTATGGATTCGGTTGTCATCATTGGAGTAGCCCCCCTGCTTTCGTTATCTTAATGTATGGCTTATTTGCAAGGTAAAGCCTTATTTTAGAGAAATCAAGAGTTTTGATAATTCCTATATTTACAAGGTCACTAAATCGATCTACTTAATGTAAATTAAGCTGCTTCTAGATATTTTCACCAATTTGCAGTAGTTAAAAACTTTGTCAATCAAGGATTAAAAAGATTTTGTTGTTTACGGACAATTACTTATACTAAGTTAACTATCTATCAGATATCAAGATTTTAGCTATCTGCTTACCTACACTTTTGACTTCCTAATCGGAAAGCGATTAATCAACGGGACTACTTTTAGTTCCGAGTCTAAAACTTGTGAAACTTTTATCTAATAAGGCTTCTAGGTATTTGGCTCATTGATAAGTCTATAACTTCAAAAAATGCCATGAGTATATATTCTTATTATCAATAAATATCAAGATTTCATGACAATTAGGACTAATCCCCAATCCCCAATCCCTTACATTTCTTTACAAAAAATACTTGCGTTTTCTAATTAACTATGCAAAAGTACTATATACAATCTACTTTATTCCTACCGACTTGCAGTAGTTTGCAATAATGACCTTGTAAATACTTATCTGGTGGAGTTTTGGGATTACTCAAATTTGGTGGGGCATAAAGGTAAATAGCCTGAATTTAGAGGTGTTATTGACCTTTTAGCAAACTTACCACAAAAGAATAATTGCTTAATACAGGGTCAACAAGGGAGGTTTTGGTATGGGTTCACAATTGCGGGGAATGCATTTGCAGCTCGAAGAGTTAACAAAATCATTTGGCACCAAAATTGAAAACGGTAAAATTGGCATGAATGTAGAGATTAACTTGCCACGTCCTCGTCCCAGAGGAGATGCAGAATTTGCCCAGACTGTCGAGAAAATTTTACAACGAGTCATGGGTAAACAGGAACGCGATCGCCTCTATAAATATGCCCTCACCTCAGAAGTTGCATAAAACCTCAACAACTCTCTGGGCGACAAACACTTTGCTCAACGGGGGAAACCCCCGCACACAAGTGCCCTCCTCTGCATCTGTGCGTGAAATATTTATACATTCAGCAACACCAACAATTAAATACTGGGAATTGGGGAAACCATACCTGTACGTGTTAACACTGCTCCTAACTGTCACCATGTTTTTCTAATCCTCCAATTCCCCTTTCCTCATCCATATTCACCACAAGGAGAACAACGGTTAATGGTACAACTCTTAGTTAAAAAAGAGTCACAAGACTGGATTAAAATTGCTACCTCCCTGTCAACAGAACTAGCTGCCACCGCAGTAGAAAGAGATATCAAAGCAGGGCTTCCAGACTTAGAAATCCAACGCCTACGAGAAACTGGCTTGCTACCTTTGGTTGTACCAAAAGAATATGGTGGTACTGGTGCGACTTGGACAGAAGCTTTAAAAATTGTCCAGGAACTCTCAAAAGTAGATGGTTCTATTGGACAGTTGTATGGCAACCACCTAAATTTAACAGCTTTAGCTCATGTTTCTGGAACACCAGAGCAAAAACAGAGATATTATCGGGAAACCACCGAGAAGAATTTATTTTGGGCCAATGCCATCAACACCAGAGATACCAGACTCAAAATAACTCCCAACGGAGAACATTTTCGGGTTAGTGGGGTGAAAAGTTTTGGCACAGGCGTTGCTATTGCAGACTTGCGCGTCTTTAGTGCTGTTCAAGATGGGGTAGAACTGCCGTTACTGTTCGTCATTCCTAAAGATAGAGCTGGCGTTGTTTCTAACCAAGATTGGGATAATATAGGGCAACGACGCACAGATAGCGATACATTCACCTTCCGCGATGTTTTGGTGAAAAAAGATGAAATTTTGGGATATTCTCATCCTCCTGATGGTGCTTTTAGTACATTTCTGGGAATCATAGCCCAACTGACAAAAACCTACATTTATTTGGGAATTGCCGAAGGAGCATTAGCAACTGCTAAACAATACACTATTACTCAGACTAAACCTTGGATTACGTCGGGTGTAGATAGTGCGACCCAAGATCCTTACATTCTGCATCATTATGGGAAGTTATGGACACAATTGCAAGCAGCAGTTAGTTTAGCTGAAAAAGTTGCTACCCAAGTGCAACAGGCATGGGAGAAAGAAGTTAACCTGACTGTTGAGGAAAGAGGAGAGGTAGCAATTGCAGTTTTCGCTGCGAAAGCTTTTGCTACTAGGGTTGGTTTGGATATCACCAATAGTATTTTTGAAGTTATGGGAACTCGTTCTACAGCTAATAAGTACGGCTTTGACCGGTACTGGCGAGATTTGCGTACTTTCACTCTTCATGACCCTGTAGATTATAAGTTGCGCGATATCGGTAATTGGTTGCTTAATGAAGAATTACCTCCGGTAACGCAATATTCTTAAGCCAAAGTTTCCGCCACATAGACCTCTCATCAGTTATGTAAGGTGGAAAACCCACCTTATTTCCTTATTTGTTTATTTCACGCAGAGGCGCACAGAGATGAGTTATGGATAGTGAGAGAGCATTTAAATTTAAGCGTCGGTCTTTTAAGTTTGCTTTTGGGAAACATCAAAATATTACTCGTCGTTCTGCATTATTTGCTCTTGGTTATGGTTTAGTACTGTCTACTACGCTGTTTAGTTGTAGTCAATCGCCAAGCAATACTCAGCCACAAGCCGCTACATCTAGTACAGTTAAGACAACTGGTAATAATGGGAATAAATTAGTCAGAATTGTACGTTCTAAACAACTTACTGCTTTAGCAGTTTTGGAACAAAAACGTATTCTCGAAAAACGCTTAGAACCTCTAGGTTATAAAGTAGAATGGCCGGAATTTGCTGCCGGGCCGCAACAGCTAGAAGCGCTGAATGCTGGTGGACTAAATATTGCCTCTACAGCCGAATCACCTGCTATTTTTTCCCAAGCAGCCGGAACGCCTCTTGTTTATTTAGCAGCTAATTCCTCTGATGGGAGAGCAGTATCGCTGTTAGTTCCGTTCAACTCTTCTGTGAAAAGTGTTAAGGATTTAATAGGGAAAAAAGTTGCTTTTCAAAAAGCATCTATTGGTCATTATTTACTACTAAGAGCATTAGAAAGAGAAGGGCTGAAACTTACTGATGTAGAATCAGTTGCTCTCCCACCTCCCGACGCAAACGTGGCATTTAGTCAGGGTAAAGTTGATGCTTGGTTTATCTGGGAACCTTTTGTTACTAGAAATGTTCAAAATAAAGTTGGTCGTGTGCTAACAGATGGCGGTAATGGTTTGCGAGATACTAACAACTATTATTCCACTACCCGCAAGTTCTATGAGGAAAATCCAGAAGTGATCAAAATATTTTTGGAAGAACTGAATAAAGCACAAAATTGGGCTAATAATAATCCCAAAAAAATTGCAAAATTACTTGCTCAAACTACTCAACTCGACGCAGTTACTTTGGAAAGTATGCATGAAAAATATGATTTTTTTCTAGTAGCAATCACAGAAAAAATTATTAGCAAACAACAAGAAGTTGCAGATAAATGGTATAGTTTAAAACTCATACCCAAAAAGGTAAATGTCAGAGACGGCTTTTTGACTCCTGAACAATACACTGAAATTACTCCTCAAGAAGTACTTGCTAAAAAGTAGTTATTAAGGTGTGTCAGTACAAGTAATTTCTTAGATTTTTATGTCTTCTATTTTGGTGGGTGTGCGCTTTTCTTTGGGTATTATGTGGCTGACAAATTGGCCATTTTGACGAAGTTGTTTGATATAGTATATAATATACATTAATAATATCGATTTAGTGTTGTTTTATTGAATTGTGGTTTCAAAGGGTAATTAAGATGGCATTAGCACAGAATATAACAACTCACAAAACTCAAAGGAAAAATTACGATTATTTGAGTAATTTACTACAACTGATAACATTGTTTAAAAAGCTGTGGTGGCACACTAAAGCATATACAATAGTTTTTAAATTTATGCTGCTAACTTTTGCTAGTCTAGGCTTTTTATATATTCATTGGTCTGGGCGAAAGTTAGCTCAAGCTTCTCATAATAACTCTGTTTTGGAACAAGAATGACTCCATCTAGAAGTTTGCGATTTGTATCTTATTTATCTCCTAATTGGTTTAAATTTTATCAAGCGATCGCAGCTTATTTAAGTCGAATTTTAGCAGTAGAAACTCAACTACATCAAGGTGAATGCGATCCCCTTGAAGATTCTTTACTGTTTGAAGACAAAATAGATCTAGCGTTTATTTGTGGATTACCATTAATTCGTTATTGTCAGAGTGTTTCAGACCAATTGCAGACATTAGTCGCGCCTGTGATGCAGGCATCTCGTTATCAAAATCGTCCTATCTATTTTGCAGATGTAATTGTGAATGCAGATAGCGATATTAAAGTGTTTGCAGATTTAGCACAGAAAACATTTTGCTACAACGACCTTGGTTCAAATAGCGGCTACAACTTGCTTCGCCACAAATTAATTCAAGAAAAATATTCTTTTGATTTTTTTGCGAAGACAATACAATCAGGCTTTCATCAGCGTTCAATTCGCTGGGTGGTTGAGGGATTGGCCGATTGTGCAGCAATTGATAGTGTAGTGCTAGGACAAGAATTACACGATTTTCCTGAACTAGCACAGCATTTACGCGTGGTAGAAGTCCTTGGCCCTTCCCCCATGCCACCGATAGTAGCAGCACGGCATTTAGGTATATCTTTAATTCAGCAAATACAATTGGCCTTACTCCGACCAGATGCAGAATTACAAAGAGTGATGGAACAATTCGGAGTCAGACGTTTTTCCGCAGTGGAATTAAAAGATTATCAAGTACTGAGTGCTGAGTCAGTAAAAAGTTTGAATTTTACCCACTAAAGTTTAGTTGTCCATTGAATTTGAGGTAAGTTTGACGAAAACTTGCTTCCTCTTGGTTGTGCCCAAACATTATTTAATGTAAAAGTTACTGAGGTAGCTTCATTGCTAATCGGTGAAGACAAAATATAATTAATCTTGATCCGGCCTTGTGGAGGCACAGTTTTACTAAGACCTGTGCCATGCATCGCTAAACTGTCTAACTCATAAGTGTTGTCAGAGTCATCAGAAATATCAAGTCTACGAGTAGAAATATCAACAGATTGATCTGGCGTACTATTAGTCAGTAATAGCGTAAACTTATTACTGCCACGCTGTAATCCTGTTACTGTTGTTTGCAACTGAACATTTGAGGTAGATCTTTCTAAAGAAGGTACATTTCCAAAAGAGGGTATATTTCCGAAGGAGTTATTAGACTTGGGAGTACAAATAATTGTAATTGTAGCTCCTTGACCCGTAGCTACATTAGGGTTACAGTCGCCATTTCCTGATCTTTGAATAATACCAGAACCAGGCTGATCGTTATCACCTGGATTACTGGGTTTTACTGTTTCTGTTGCAGAGGGATTTGGTTTAGAAATTTCTGTTGTAGAGGGACTTGGTGAAGTTGTTGGCTGCGGATTTGTCTTTGAAGAACCGTTAATAGCTTCGATTAATGCAGGTATTCCACCTGTCCCCAAAGTGGCAGTTAAAATGCCTGCTACGGCCGTGATAAAGGCAGTAACTCCCACTAATAGTTTAGCTGTGTTGCCTGATTTAGATGACATTTCTACAAATAACTATTTTGACTGGCTTGAAGTTGCGATCGCAACGCCAGTTAACTTCATACAATTTATGCCTAATTCCTAAAAATTATCCAGATTTTCAGCTTTAGCAGCATAATACGCTTTTAAATCGTTCTCGTCTTCTTCCGCATTACAAAACTTAATTACGAATTACGAATTACGTTAGCGTTAGCGAAGCTGTAGCGAGTCCTCGATAGCGTTAGCGTTAGCGGTAGCGAGGTACGAGCGTCAGCGTAAAGCCTGCGGCATAGCTTCGCTTAGAGCGACACAGGAGCGTCGCGTCATTACGAATTATTCTCAGGTGTTGTTTCAACAGTAGGCGTAGGAGTTGCTGTTGGCGTGGGTGTACTAGTAGTTTCCGTTGGTGTTGGTGATGGTGTACTAGTCTCTGTTGGTGTTGGTGTTGGTGATGGTGGGGTAGGAGTTTCGACTGTCATGCTGAGTTGATAATCTAGTGTTTTTGGTGCTGTAGACACAACAACAAACTCATAAAAACCGTTTTCTGGTAATTTTGTTGATAAACTACGTTGCTTAGAATCTTCTAAAAATGTAACTTTGCCGGAAGGCGAATAAACTGATAATAAAACTTGAGAATTTGCTTCTAGCTGCAAATCTAAAGATTGCTCTTTGGTGAGTTCGGCAATGAAAACTTTACCACCACCTGGTTTGAGAGTACCACTAACTGTTTCATTCGTCGCATCAGGATCAAAAACAAGTTTCTGGAAAGCACTACCAGCAAGGATGGCGCTGAGTTTGTCGCTGACAAATCCATACCAAACTTGCCCTATAGGCTGATTTGCAAAATCTTTACCGCGCTGCTCAGGAAATACACTTAAAAAAGCAGCATCACCTAAATCAAATAAAGAACGGCTACCAACGTTAATCTTGTTGACTTCCACTTTCCAGCGATCGCGTTCGGCTGCTGTGTAAGTTCCTAGTTGCCTACGCGCTTTAGCACTCAGTATTGAAAGTTTCTCTAACAATTGGGCTGCTGTTTTATCCCACTCCGCCCGCAAACTCTCGTCCTCTGTACCATCGCTGAGTGTACGCCCTCGCAAACTCGGATTTCTCTCCCAGAAAACTTGATTGACTAAACTGATGTAGAAGTTAGAGTCAACGCCCAACTGTTGACGGCGATCGCTTAATCTTTCTTTACGTTGCCGTTCTTGTGGTGAATATTTCGCTAAGGGATCGGTTGGCTGGCTACTAGTCGGGGTAGGGGTGGCTGTGGGGGTGGGGTTGATTTCTCCTGAGTGGCGGCTGTTATTGACTCCCCACAAAGCTAATCCAGCAGTACTCGTTAGTACTAGTGCTATTAAGAAAGTTTTGGCTGGTGTCCAAAAGGGGGGTGTGGTTCGACTTTGCTCACCAACCGGGGGTGTGGTACGACTTCGCTCACCAACCGGGGGTGTGGTACGACTTCGCTCACCAACTGGGGTGGGGGAGAGGGCGACGGTGTTAGATGTGGGATTTTGGGGGGGGTGTTGAGTTGCGGGATAGCTGACGGGGGAGGGGTTGAGGGCTGCTTGGACTTGACGGACTGATTGATAGCGATCGCCTGGCCTCGCAGAGAGCATTTTATCTAATACCTGCCCCAAAGTCGAACTCAAGTTGACTTCCCGCCGCCATTGCCAAGTTAGAGTGCGAGTATCAATCAACTCATGAGGTTGTTTTCCTGTCAGTAAAACTACTATAGTGACTGCCAAAGCATACAAATCGCTATGAGGAGACACCACCCCCGTTTGCATCTGTTCTGGAGGGGCAAATCCCACTTTACCTAAGAGAGTTGCTGGTGGAGTATGTGCAACTTCACCCGGTTGATAATACTGAGAGGCAACAGTAGCGACTACTTGTTTAACACCACCAAAGTCAATTAACACTGGTAGTTGATCGACATTGCGAAGAATTAAGTTATCTGGAGAGATATCTCGATGAATTACGCCCAGAGAGTGAATATAATCAAGAACTGGTAAAATTTGCTGTAAGAGTTGGCGTGCTTCTGCTTCTGTAAACCGTAAACCCTGCTGTAGGCGAGTATTTAATAAAGAATTATAAGTTTGCCCTTCTACATAATCTTGTACTAAAAATAAATATTCTTTACCTTCTATATTGATGCGTAACAGTTCGCGAAACCGGGGAATTTGGGGATGTTGTAGCTTATATAATACACTCGCTTCCCGCTGAAACAATTCCTCTGCTTTTTGCACAACATAAGGAGTTTGCACTTGAGGAGAAAACTCCTTTAAAACGCAAAGTTCGCGGAAACGATTAATATCTTCTGCTAGATAAGTTCGTCCGAATCCTCCTTGACCAAGTTGACGTATAATTGCATAGCGATCGCCTAAAGTTTGCCCTGGTTGGATACCATGTTTCATAGACATCTCTAATAAGTTTTCACCACACTGGAAACAAAATCGACTACCAGGAGAATTTTCGTGTCCTTTAGAGCAATATAATTTGGTCATTTGTTATTGGTCGTTGGTCATTGGTCATTTGTTATTGGTCATTAGTCATTGGTCATTTGTTATTGGTCATTAGTCATTGATTATTCTCCGCGTCCCCGCGTCCCCCTCATCTCCTGGTTGGTGAGCGGAGTCGAACCACATCTCCCTCATCTACTCTGCGCTTTACTGACTTGATCAGCAGCTAAAGCGTACCAAATTTGTCCGAAAGTCTGCTGGTTTAGTTTCTCACGTTGTTGATCGGGGAACAAGCTAGCAAATTTTTCATTGGTGTCTTTGTTGAGTTGACTAATTGTATAGTTCCCCAACTGTCCTGCTCTTGCTTGCTTTCGCCAAGTATTGTAATCTTGTTGACGAAAAGTTCCTAATTTCTGACGAGCTTCTGTACTGATATTAGCTTGTTCTATTTTATTTAAAAAATCTCCAGCAATACCATACCATTCATTGCGTAAAGCTTCATCTTCTGAGCTGGATGTAAGGCTGCGTCCCTGGAGTTCTGGCTTTTTAGCATAAAACAAGCTATCTATCACACGGGTAAAAAATCCTTCAGGAATCTCTAATTGTTGGCGACGGCTTAAAATTTGTCGAGGACTATTACCTGTTCCTTCGTTGCTATCTGGTTTATTGGTGGATTTTGGTAAGGATGGGAGTTTTGGTAACGAAATCGATGGTACTGAAATTGATGATACGCTGCGAATCACAGAATTGACGATCGCCCAAGTACCAACACCAGTTAAAATCACCAAAGCTGTTCCCCCAAAACTGACAGCGAAAGGGCGAAACCAAGTAGGTAGATGTACTTTTTGAACAAGTGCTTGTGTTTGGCTGTGGAATCTACTGATGAAGTTATTACCACTTTTTTGTTTTGGGGCAGCTACCATCGTTTTTAGTTTGGTAATATAAACGGGGGGTATGGTGGAACCTAAAGGTGGTAAATCTTTAAGGATTTGCTCAGCTCCTTGGTAGCGATCGTTCGGTTTATAAGCCAACATCTTTTTTAATACAGATTCTAGTCTGGGGCTAACATTAATTTCCTTTCCCCAATACCAAACCCCTTGATAGCTATCGTATAATTTTTGCGGTTCTCTACCTGTGAATAATACCAATGCTGTCACAGCCAGAGAGTAGAAATCGCTATTAAAATATACTACACCTTGCCTCAGTTGTTCTTCTGGAGCGTAACCTTTTTTACCTAACAAAGTATGATTAATTGCCAACTTGGTAAACCAGAAACCTTGAGAAGCTGGCAATTGCTTAACACCACCAAAATCAATCAGCACTGGCAAATTATCAGAACGCCGCCAAATTATGTTATCTGGCGAGATATCCCGGTGAACAACACCCAACGAATGAATGTAGGACAACACGGGTAAAATCTGTTTGAATAGGGTGATAATTTCCTCTTCGGTAAAAGTCTTACCTTGTTCGTGACGCTGTTCCAATAATTGGTAAAAATTATCACCTTCTATATAGTCTTGTATTAGAAAGAAAAAATCTTTATTACCTATTTTCGATTGCAGCGAAGCGTGAAAACGAGGAATTTGCAAATGCTGTAGTCTTTTTAAAACACTTGCTTCTCGCTCAAACAACTCTTTAGCTTTTTTTAAATCCTGCTGTTCTTGTACTTGGGGTGCAAATTCCTTCAGTACGCATATTTGATCAGAATTATTTATATCTTTTGCTAAGTAAGTGCGTCCAAAGCCACCTTGCCCCAGTTGACGCACAATTTGATAGCGATTATCCACAACCTGTCCAACAGCAAGAGACAATGGTTCACCACAGTGGGTGCAAAAACGATTGCTACCATTATTTGCGTGTTGTTTACTGCAATAGACATGCATAATGCTGAAGGATGAATTAGGTTTTATGAGTGGCTACAACGAGGATATCCCCGTTTGCGGATATTTCCCTAGAATCTAATCCTACCAAACGGTTGGGGGGATGCACTTCGACTTCGCTCAGTAACCGGGCACTTCGACTTCGCTCAGTAACCGGGGGATGTGGGAGAAATTTTCTCCGCGTCCCCGCGTCCCCGCGTCCCCGTGTCCCCGTGTCCCCGTGTCCCCATTCCCCATTCCCCATTCCCCATTCCCCATTCCCCATTCCCCACCAAGGAATAATCACTGGGGACGAAAAACAAGGTAAGCTATGTGAATAAAGTTAACAATTATTTACATTTTCTCCAAAATTTATCTAGACGGTACTTATACTTACCTTCATTGCTTGTCTTGTGTTTCTTCACTTGGCGGTAAGCTACGTAATCGATTCATCTGAGTTAGAGCATATCGTGCTGTTGCTTGCACATCAGCATCGGGGTCTTCCAATGCATGGCGTAACATCTGACTCATTTGTCCCATCATGTCATAAACACGAGTCAGGTCACGGATCGCATTTTGCCGTACTTGTGGACTCTCATCTTGCATGGAAATTGCTAACGCCCGATTCATTGGCTTGAGTGTGCGGACACCAATCTCTGCCAAAGCTGCCAAAATCAAGCTAACTTGTTGAGAATCTGCATCAATCATCAGGTCAACCAATGGTTGAATTGCTCGTGAGTCTCCTTGCTGACCCAAATCCCAAATAGCTTTACGTCGCTTGATGGAGTCAGAACTGCGTAAGTCTTTAATCAATTCATCAACAATATTAAGTTTAGTTAGACGAGAAGTTTTTTCTGGTGATAGTAGTTGTGTAGAGACAGGTGGTAAGCTAGCTGGAGATATTGTATTTTCATGTAAATTCGGTGATGGCGCAGGTGGTAAGCTAGCTGGAGATATTTTATTTTCACGCAAATTTGGTGTAGTGTCTGACTGCTGCGACAACGGCGTCAACGAGTTTTGGTGAGCATCACTGAAAGCTTCTGAATCGACGGTTTTGGTTTTTTGCACCTTTTTAACTTGGCCCAACCATCTCATTAGATAAATGAGTGCGCCAGTACTTCCTAAAATCCCAATACTAAGTAATGACCACCAGACGAAACCCCGCCTGGTTGACTTAGGCTGGACGTTTGATTGAGGTGTAGTCAGAGGTGTACTAGTAGGGGTGAAAATAGGAGCAGGTACAAACTGATTTTTTATCTCTGAAACTGCCTGCAAACTTCTGACAGTTGCTAAATCAGCGATACCATCGACTCTTTTTAAACCCTGTGCTTTTTGAAATTTAATCACAGCAGTTTGCGTACTCAGACCGTACCTTCCATCCACTGCACCACTATAGTATTTCAATTTTTTTAATCGAGTTTGCAGCATTCGCACACCCGAACCTCTGTTACCGAGTTTCAGAACAGTACGCTTAACAGGACTCACAGCCCTAGCTTGTGCAAGTTGTGTAGGTGTAGAGTTTGGTGTGGTTGCAGTTACACGATTTGGATAAAAACTCAAGCAAGACAAGCAGGTAAATATGAGAATTGAAGAATTGCATAGCCTCATAAGGGGAATTCGTAATAACGCTCGTTCGCGTAGCGTCTTCGACAGAAAAAAACTCGCTAACGCTACGCTGTTTTCATGCCCGAAGGGCTGTACGTAATTCGTAATTCGTAATTGGAAATGGGGAACTCGGGGCCCCCACGTTAGCGAAGCGGGGCGAAGCCCAGTGGGGATTAGGAGCATGGGGAATTGGTTATTATTTATTCCTTCCCTGCTCCCCCTGCCTCCCCTGCTTCCCCTGCTCCTCATCTCCCTCATCCCCCTCATCTCCCTCATCTTCACCTAGCCTCTAATCCCTCACCCCTACTTCTGGTTCAGATTCTCTCACAGATAAGGTCATGGTGTTTAGCTTCTTGGTGGATGCCTCTAAGACTGGTTGCTGTGTGTTGATTTTTTCATCCACAATATTAATCTTATTTTGCCCAGCAAGGCGATCGCGTTGATTAATTAGATAGATACTAACTAAAGTTAGGCATACTCCCACCCACTGGATATGACTGAGAACTTCTGAGAGTAAGAGGTTGCCAAATAACAGAGCAAATACTGGTGTGAGAAAGGTGAGGGAACTTAAGCTAGTCAAACTGCCACTAGAGGCAAAATAGAAAAATAATCCGTAGGCGATCGCACTGCCAAATACTGTAGCGTAAGCTAAAGCTGTCCAATCATATACTCCAAGATTCTGCCACTGCTGAGATTCTACAACCGATGAAATTCCCCATAATGGTAGTCCACCGATAATCATGTGCCATCCAGTAGCTGTTATCGGATCAGCATACCGACAGACAAATCGAATCAATACAGTTCCTACAGCCATCGACAAGGCTGCTAGCAACATCAACCATTCACCACTACTAAATAGCTGTTGCCAATTACCAAGGGTAATATTCGCGCCTGAGTCAAGAATATGAAAAATCCACTCATCCGGTAAACCAATTAGACTAATGCCTGTGACTCCCAATCCTAACCCCAGCCATCCCCAAAGACCAATGCGTTCCTGAAATAGCCACAACGATAGCAAAGCCACAGCCAAAGGTTGAGAATCAATCATTACAGATCCCAATCCGGCGCTAGTTCTCACTAACCCCTCTGCCAAAAAGCCTTGAAATAGTGTCCCATCAACTAGGGCAAATAAGACAATCCACAACCATGCACCCCAGCCTCTTGGCTGGGGTTTGCCCATGAATACTGCTGCAATCAGAATCAATACCCCAGCCGGTATAAGACGTACTCCCGCCATGAATAGTGGCGTGGTATGGGGTATCACTCCTTTCATAGCTACCATCGCTGTACCCCATAAGAAAAAGGGAGCGATTAATAGTAGAGGAGCGAAGGGAAGTCGAGATTCACTAAATTTCAGCTGCATGAGTTTGCTGATGCCTTTGTTTAACAAACGCAAAGATTGCTTTACCTAATTTTACCTAATCATGTCTTTTTGTGAAGGAAAGAATACTCAGTTTCAATAAAAGCGATCGCGTTCCTTAATCCTGTGGGGCTTGCCAGTTGGGATTGATCAGGCTTGTCAAAACATGATCTTCCCATTTTCCATTAATCAATAAATAGTCTCTAGCATATCCATCGACGACAAAACCGAGCCTTTTAAGTACATTACCGCTGCGTCGGTTATGAGGCATATAATTTGCCATGATGCGATGCATATTTAATTCTTGAAATAAATACTCAGTTGCTACATTTAGGGCTTCTGTCATATAACCTTTACCTTGTTTCGCTTCGGCAAGGCTATATCCTAAATAACAAAAATGAGCCGCGCCTCGGACAATGTTGTTAAAGTTGACAACTCCGATAATTTCAATTGGTTTTCTTTTGGTAAAAATAAATAATTTTAAGGATTGATCGTGAATAAATTCAAGAAAATTGTTTTCCAGTTGATACTGCCAATACTCTTCAGTGAAAAAACCATCAGACCAAGTAGGATAAAACGGAGTCAGATATGCTTTGTTATCAGTGAAGTATTTGAGAATTTGGGGTATATCTTCTTGGATCGCTACTCTTAATAACAGGCGATCGCTGGCGATTATTGGCAGTTCTGATTTCATCCAAACCTCCCAGGAGACTCCCACTTACCCTGCTAGGCTGCAATTTTCTGTTAATTACGAATTACGAATTACGAATTATTTAAAAATGGTGAGGATATTATAGCAGGGATTGGGAACTTGTACTGAGCGAAGTCGAAGTGCAGTCCCCAGTCCCCACTACCCAGACACAAGAACCGAATCTAACTGATGGGTTTGCAAGTAACGATAGAGACGATTGAGGGCGTTGATATGGGCATAAGCTGCGGCTACTACAATATCAGTGTCGGATGCTTGACCGGAAAATGTGTGTTCTTGATGTCCTAAGCGAATTGTCACGGTTCCCAGCGCATCAATGCCGCCAGTCACAGATTGTACAGAAAACTCTATCAGTTGATTGGGAATCTGCACTAGACGATTGATTGCTTGATACACTGCATCCACTGGCCCTGTACCCACAGTTGCATCCGTAAGAATTCTGCCATCAGGTGTGACAATTGTGATGGTTGCAGTTGGACAAGTGCAGTCACCACAAATTACCTGTACATGTTCTAGTTGAAAGCCGCTTTCTACTTGAATTTGTGTTTCATCCCGGACGATCGCCTCTAAATCCCAGTCGGATATTTCTTTTTTCTTATCGGCGACTTCCTTGAATCGGTTAAAGGCTTTATTCAAGTCTGTTTCATTCAACTCAAACCCCAGTTCTTTAAGCCTGGTACGGAAAGCGTTACGCCCAGAGTGCTTACCTAAAACAATCCGATTTTCTGGCAAACCGATCGCCGCCGCTTCCATGATTTCGTAGGTTTGACGGTGCTTAATAATACCGTCTTGATGGATTCCCGATTCATGGGCGAAAGCGTTTGCCCCGACAATGGCTTTGTTGGGTTGAATCAGTATCCCTGTGAGTTGAGAAACTAAGGATGAAGTTTTGTAAATCTCTGGAGTTTTGATGTTGGTTAGAGGTGCATCAGAATCAACCGCACGACCAAAGTAAGGATTGAAATAGGGTTGACGCACCTGCAAAGCCATGACAATCTCTTCTAAGGCTGCATTCCCGGCTCGTTCACCAATGCCATTAATCGTACACTCCACCTGACGCACCCCGTTTTCTATGGCTGCGAGGGCGTTAGCTGTTGCCAAACCCAAATCGTTTTGGGTGTGAATTGAAAGGATGACTTGATGAATATTCGGAACATGTTGCTGAATTCCCTGAATTAAATTTCCCATTTCTTTGGGTGTGCAATAACCAACAGTGTCGGGAATATTGATGGTGGTTGCACCGGCTCTGATCGCACCTTCGAGTACTTGATAGAGAAACTCCCGATCAGTGCGACTAGCATCCATCGGTGAGAATTCAACATCATCTACAAAGGATTTAGCATAGGCAACCATTTCTTGAGCGATCGCCAGGACTTCTCTACGGGATTTTTTCAACTGATACTGGAGGTGAATATCAGAGGTAGAAATCATTGTATGGATTCTCGGACGAGCCGCAGGTTTCAAGGCTTCGGCGGCAACTTGAATGTCTTGGCGAACAGCTCTTGCTAAACTGCAAATAATCGGCCCGCCCAGAATCCCAACTTGCTCTGCAATGCTTTGAACAGCTTGAAAATCTCCAGGACTAGCAACGGCAAATCCAGCTTCAATCACATCAACCCCAAGTAGAGAAAGTTGATGAGCGATCGCTAGTTTCTCTTGTACATTGAGAGTTGCGCCTGGTGACTGTTCGCCATCACGTAGGGTGGTGTCGAAGATAATAACTCGGTCTGGTTGAGATGCGATGCTCATAACTATCTCACGTTGTATGAATGGGATTGTTTAACTAGATTACTTTGGATATTGTATACAATATCCACAAAATTGTATACAATATAAAATATGAATTTAAATGATTTAGCAGCTAACGTACTGCAACAACAACGCAGTACCCCAGATTTAATTGCCGATGCTTTGCGGGAGGCGATTCTGCGGGGTATATTCCAGGAGGGACAATCCCTAAGACAGGATGAAATCGCTACGCAGTTTGGAGTCAGTCGCATTCCTGTACGCGAGGCACTCAAGCAGCTAGAAGCAGAAGGATTAGTTACACTGCATCTCAATCGCGGTGCGATGGTATCGGTGCTGACAGCTAAAGAGGCGCAAGAAATCTGTGAGATTCGCAGCGCTTTGGAAGTAAAAGCGATGGAGTTGGCAATTCTCAACTTCAGCCAATCAAACTTAGAAAAAGCGGCAGTAATTCTGGAAGCAACAGACCAAGCAACCGATGCAGGTCAGTTGGCCAACCTCAACTGGGAATTTCATGCCACACTCTACACAAGCGCCGACCGTCCACGACTGCTGACGATGATTAAAAATTTGCACGTTAATATAGACCGTTATGTTAGGGTGCAAATGACGCAGATGGATTATCAAGAGCGATCGCAAAAAGAACACTATCAAATTTTGGATGCCTGTCAAAAGCGAGATACCAAAACTGCTATTAGGTTACTCAAACGACATATTGACACCGCAGGAGAACAGTTAGTTGCATACTTACAGCAAAAAGCTCAGAGCTGATCCGTAAACAAAAGCTTTCGTCTTGTCTTCAATCAGCAACTAATTGGTTGAGGGCAGGGCAGGAAGAGCGCGAGTCACTGCCTTCATGGTCTCATCGTTCACCTCTTGATCGCCAATCCGAAGTTTTTTTAAAAGCTGATGTGAATGGATTTTACTTCATATTCTGAAAGATATTAGAAATATCTTTCTATTAACTTTCGCTTGCTAGCAAAATACTCTTGTATTGTAAAAATAATACTTATGAACCAAAAAATATTTAGGAACCGCAGAATCTACTTTTGTAGATTCTGTTGATATGTCCAAATGCCTATTTATTCAAAACGGAAGTTTTAACAAAGGAGACGGTGCAGATGAACGATGAGCTAACCCCTTCAAACCCAGAACAGACGGATGCCTTATTATCTGACTTACTACAAGAGGTTCAGAAATGGGAGGGAACTCTCGCTGGTGGTACAAAACTAAGTATTGGGGCGGAAGCTGTTGACAGTCTGTTTAAAACAAAAGTCAGTTTTGGCAATCCTCAAGATAAGTTAATTCGCCTCACAGAGGAGACATTTAAAAATAGCGGCATAGAACTGATTGACATTTACAAGCAGCAGATGCGCGACCAGTTAGACTTTTATTACATGACTCATACCGTAGATTTACGACCTGAGCGAGGCGCTCAGTTTCGGCGGTTAACCTGCGAGCTAGATTTTGGGCCGAAAGGAAGCAAAGAGCCAATTATTCAAAGCCTATTCCCATCCGATAAATGGCGCTCAGTAATGAGTTTTGGTGTAGGGATGGATGTGGGCTTGGGTGGTGACTTGGAATGGAGTTTAGGAATCGATAGCTCCCAGTTGGCTCAATTGTTACCATCGATTCCTGATAATCTGAAAGCAAGCTTGTCAACTAAGGATAATTTCAAGGCTTTTCTAGCCGTCCCAGCTTACAGTTATCAACTTGGTTATTCAGAAATTATCACTAACGGCGAAGGTAACTCTCTGTGTTACTGGCGTATTAATGATGACAATTTACAACGAATTGGGACAGCAAAATTTGCAATTGTCTTTAAAGTGCCCAAGGGGAATGATTCGATAACTGTGCGGGGTACGGTATGGGCTGAACCGAAGATGAACTGGTTAACTTCTACTTTAGAAGATGTAGCTGCTGCCTTGTCGGAGCGTTTTCAGAGATTATTGGGACAAGGGGATGGTGCTGCAAGCCAATTCGCCCGTGGTGATGCCGAATTCTGGACTTTAACACTTCCGAAATAAACCTAATTCACATCATTAAAATGTATGTATTGCTACGGCAAAGGCAGAAGCTAGTTCTGATATGAATAAAAGTTATTATACTTATCGCATCCGTGTAGCTAATGTTGAGCGCGTGCAGGTAGAAAAGTGGGACGCTCAACACAAGCTTTTGGGAGAACCTTCTGGTGTCTTTCGTTACAAAGATAACTTAGAAGAAATTAACTCCCTGATTAATACAGCACGAAATGGCGAAATCAAAAACTCCAAGCAAGCGCGTCTGGTTGGAGAAGTGCTATTTAATACTTTATTTGACGATACGTTGCGTCAAGACTTTGTAAATTTTCATTTCCAGGTTGTACAGCAAGAAAGCCAACTGTTGCGAGTCGAACTAGACATTGATGAGCAAAGGATGGCAGAAATCGCCGCACTGCCTTGGGAATTCATGTGCTTACCTGGGAGTGCAAACTTGGGTGAAATTTGGATAAGTACACATCCAAACTTGGTCTTTTCTCGCCGACGCGCCCAATGGCATCCAGCTCCACCAATTCAGCTAGAACAGGGAGAAAAGTTAAGGATTGCATTGGCGATCGCAGCCCCAAAGGATTTAGGTACAGTTGAGTATGAAACAGTAAAATCAGTACTGGAAGACTTAGCTCAGGAGCAATCTGAACGTATTGAGTTATTGCCAATTGTCAATCCAGCCACTCCTAACGCTATTGATGCTTTGTTAGAAAAACAGCCCCATATTTTCCACTTTATCGGTCATGGTCGTTTGCAAGATGAGGATGGTGAAGAAGTTGGACAAATTGCTTTAGTAAAAAAAGTATTTAACACAGCATCATGGATAGATGCTGGAGGTTTTGCTGAGTTACTAAATCGACATCGCCCAGGTATTGTATTGTTGCAAGCTTGTGAAAGTGGAATGTCTTCTGCATCACAAGCTTTTGTAAGTGTAGCCTCGAAAATTGTGCAGCAGAATATACCTGTAGTCGTGGCGATGCAGTACGAAGTATCTAATTTAACGGCAAGTCAATTTGCTTACGAATTCTACAAGAGATTAGCCCAAGATAACCCGGTAGATATTGCCGCGCAAAATGCACGCCGTACAATTGCACTCGATACGCAGCATGGCAAGCGCGATTTTGCTACCCCTGTTATCTTCATGCGCGTGCATGATGGGTATTTATTTAAACGTAAAGTTGTGAAAGATGAGTCGCAAGGTAATAAGGTTTCAAGTTCTAGCCAACAGACTGCTGCAACAGGTACTACATCCCAAGTGGGTAAGGATAACGTCAATATTGGCGAAGGGAAAGATATACATATAGGCGATAATTGTACACTTATTCAACTACTGGCTAAAGACAGTAATTTTGGCAATCGTTCTCAAGAATCCTTTAAAGATTTAGATTTTTCTAGTATTCCTCAAGAAAGTATTCAACAAGCATATCAAGATGCTTTGCCTCCCGATGCTGGTGTGTGGAATTTAGAGGCAAATAATATTACACAAATATTACAGGAACTTGAGGGATTCAGAAGATTATTTGAATTTTTTAATCGGTTAAGTCAAGATGAAAAAGTTCCTCAAGCAATTCGTAATAAACTGAGTATCGTTGCTGAAGAAATAGCATCAAAAAAGCATCCAGAGGAAAATAAAGATAAATACTCAACAGATTTTTTTTCTAACAAAGAAGGACAGCATGAATCCTATTTAATCGCTACCATTGAGCGCTGTGATGATAATCAGCAATTTTTACTGAATGCTTGGTTAATTATTGATGACTCAGTACCAGGAAACGACATATCTAAATTTATATCATTACTTGATAGAGACGAACAACAACTAGAAACATTATGTAAATTTGATGACATAGAAAAACAACTGAACAAATTTCTGAAGACAAGCCTCAGACATCTTAGAGGTAAACAATATCAGCTAATTATTGAGGTATTTTTACCCAGTGATTTAATTGGTACAGAGGTAGATCGCTGGAAAATTTCTGACCCGATAATAGAGGAGATAACTTTGGGGATTAAGTATCCAATTCGACTGCGATCGCTAGAACGTTTGAATCTTAATTATTTAGATTCTTATTTATCTGATTGGTATAAGTATTGGGACAGAGTTAAAGATGTTTTACACAATGAAGTGGTTCAAGAATCATTTGCACATCTAGAAGAAATGGAGAATTTTAATTGGAAATTATTAAGAAATAGTTTACAAGACAAAATAGGACTGAAGGTAACTTGCGCTCCTCCCAAAGCCAAAACCAAGGATTTATTTAATGCCATCTTAACCGCAACAACACCGATTGCAATTTGGACAAGACGTGATATTCATAATTGCGATCAGGTGAGGGAAATAGATAAAATTTTAAGCTTTAAACCATTATGTGATTTGTGTGAATCAGTTAGACAAGCTAGAAAAGAAGCTGATGCTCAGACGGAAGAGCATTTAGGTTTTCATTTAGCCCTACTTTGGGAAAATCCTCATCGTCTTACACCTAATGTCATGCTGCAATTAACAACACCGGGACAATAACAGGGAGTTTAAATTAAAAAAATGACAGATTGGAAAATCTTTCAAGGTAATAGTGAACCACACGATAATATTAATCAACTTCCTCCGCCCCCTAGTTGGCGTAAATTTCTGGGTGTAGATGATGAATTAGTAAATGAAATTGAGCAACGATGGCAAAAATTTTCTGAGGTTTTAGAGGAGGATACAAGGAATAAGCAAAGGGGTAAAAGTTTCCGCATCCACACCGATAAAAGTAATGATAAAAATACTGTTATTAATATGGTCAATGCAGCTTTGTATTTAAGACGACCTTTGTTAGTAACAGGAAAACCGGGAACAGGTAAAACTTCTTTAGCTTATGCTGTGGCTTATGAACTAAAATTAGGGGCGGTGTTACCTTGGTATATTACTGCTCGTTCCACCTTACAGGAAGGATTATATCGTTATGATGCGATCGCCCGTCTGCAAGATGTACAGATGGGTGATAAAAGTAAAGATATTGGTCGTTACATTCAACTTGGCCCACTAGGTACAGCCCTTCTTCCTTCCCGTCGTCCTCGTGTGTTGCTGATTGATGAAATAGACAAAAGTGATATTAATTTACCTAATGATTTACTCAATTTGTTTGAAGAAGGAGAATTTGAAATTCCAGAATTAGCGCGGATTTCTAAAGAAGCGAATCAGGTAGAAGTTCGCACCTATGATGGGATAGATGTTCCCATTAAAGCAGGTCGAGTGCGCTGTCAAAATTTCCCTTTTATTCTGTTAACCAACAACGGTGAGCGAGATTTTCCACCAGCATTTCTGAGGCGTTGTTTAAGGTTAAATATGCCTTATGAACCTGATGCAACCGCTTTGAAGGAAATTGTAAAGGCACATTTAGGCAGTGATGTGATAACGAAAGATGAGGTAAAAATAAATCAATTAATTGAAAAATTCAGAACATTGCGAGAAAGTGGGGATATAGCAACAGATCAACTGCTGAATGCCATTTATATAGTCACTCGTGAGTTTAAACCGCAACCAGCAGAAGAAAAAGACCTGATTGAAGTATTGCTGAAATACTTAACCAGTGCGGAGGACAGATGATTGACCAGTTAATTACTGCATTGAGTAAAGAAGTAGAAATGTCAGCCAAAGAAATTGCTGATACGATTTGGCTAGCACTACAAATGCAGGAATTTCAAGCTGAATTAGTCTTACTCCTGCCAACAGAAGACGAGAAGGAAATTAACAAAGAGGGAGGTCAGCCAAATCAGGAAATATTGCCAGAACCCAAGCCAGAAATTTCCAAGTTAAAAGAAACACCAAATCAGTCACTAGAAGAACAAAAAGCAGGTATTTATCCTCGAAATGAGCAAGCAAATTCCAAATCATCATCCTCAGATTTATCCTTTAAAGTCCCTGATGCTCCTTCTTTGCGTGAGCCTTTAACCTTAGCACGAGCGTTAAAGCCCTTAATGCGTCGTGTTCCTTCTGGGAGGGAATTAGTCTTAGATGAAGCCGCTACCATTCAAAGAATTGCGGATGAAGGGCTTTGGATACCTGTACTTAGACCCATAGTAGAACCTTGGTTAGATTTAGAGTTAGTGGTTGATGAAGCCATCTCCATGCAAATTTGGAGACATACCATTAGGGAATTAGAACGACTGCTGAAAAACTATGGAATTTTCCGAGATGTGAGGGTTTGGGGACTAATTACAGATGGAAATGAACAAGTGCAGATTCGTCGGGGTATTGGTACAGCAGCTAAAAATCAAACTCTCCGTAGTCCCAAGGAATTAATTGACCCTAATGGTCGGCGTTTGGTGTTGGTAGTCAGTGATTGTGTATCATCTCTCTGGCGCAATGGAGGGGTTACACCTGTATTAGAACTCTGGGCAAAACAAGGGTCAATGGCAATTGTCCAAATGCTTCCTAAGTGGCTGTGGAAAAGAACTGCTTTAGGTAGAGCCTCAGAAGTACGGTTGCAGGGGTTGACTCCGGGAGTGTGTAACCAGAAATTAATTGCCAAGGAAGTGTCATTCTGGGATGAACTTGATGAGGAAACGGGGGTTAAAGTTCCTGTATTTACCTTAGAACAAGATAAGGTCGCTACTTGGGCGCAAATGTTGTCGGGTAAGGGCAATATTTGGACACTGGGATATGTGTTTAAGTTAAATGCAACTCCTGTTGATAAGGAAAGTAGTTTATTTAATCTTACTCATAGTGATTTGAGTGCAGAACAGCGTGTACAGGCTTTTCGGGTGACAGCTTCACCAATGGCACGAAAATTGGCAGGATTATTAGCTTCTGCACCTGTGATTAGTTTGCCAATTGTGCGATTGATTCGGGAAACACTGTTAGACAAATCTCAACAAGTTCATGTGGCTGAGGTATTTTTAGGTGGATTATTAAAACCATTATCTGAAATTAATACAGATATCAATCCTGATTATGTTCAGTACGAATTTCTAGAGGGAGTACGGGAGTTATTAGTTGATTCTGTTCCTTCCCAGTATGTTTTGAATATAGTAGATAAGGTATCAAACTATATAGCGAAAAAAGCAGGTTTATCGCTAGAGGACTTTGCTGCTGTTTTAAAGAATCCGCCACAAGTTAGGGATAGTGAAATTGTTGAAGAAATACAATATTTTGCAACGGTTACGGCTAATATATTAAGATGCTTAGGTGGGAAGTATGCAAAAGTTGCTGAAAATTTAGAAAAATGTAATGTAACGACAAGCGATAGAAGTGCTGATGATGCTATTCTCATGCAACTGCCATCTGATAAAACGTCAGCAAAGGAAGCCCGTACTCTAGCTATTTCTGCTCTGCAATACTTGGCAGAAGAACCTGATTTAAAAGATGAGACAGTTTACCAAATTATCGATACAGCTATAAATAACTTAAATGACCTTGATGCCACTGGTTCTAAGCCAAAAACACCGATGGATGAGGCATTTTGTGCAGTAATGCAATCTCGTTTTGGACAGCTATGTCGAAATCGATTGCTGCAAAATTACGTTCAAGCTAGTAATTCCCATCGAAATAGAATTGGTCTTCTCCTAAGTTTAACAACAGAGGAGACTAATATTACTTCAGAAAACGCTGTTCAGATATTAAACCCTCTCGTTGAAAAGCTAACTGCTAGTATTTCTGTTGAAGAACGTGTTGACGCAGCAATTCATTTGATCGAAGCCTTCTTTCGTTTACAGACTAATAAAGCTGACGCAAAAATAAATTGTTTATCTGACTCATTTCTGCGTGAAACGGTTAGTGCATTGTTCACGGCTGCGGAAGAAGAGATGAATAACTACGCAGTATCAACCGCAGCTACATGGGCGCTCGCATGGTTGACTAACGCAATGACTGGCAGTTATTCCACAACTTACACTTTGACTGAAGCCGAACTCAAACGCTTACAGCAAATAGCCATGAACAAGAAGCGGGATGCTTTTGCCCGAAGCAGGGCTGCTCTTGTTCTGAGTATCTGCGCCCCTGAAAAAACTGTATTTGCCCAAGCAGACTGGCTTGATGAATGGGCACTTGTGGCAGATGGAGCCAAGTCTCACAAACAGTTACCTGTAGTAGAAACTATTGATCGTCCGCTAGATATTGATGTTCTGCAAGATCTAATCTCTTCACCTTTGCCAACACAGGCTAAACGTAACGTAGCTATCGCTCTGGGTCGATTAGGGTGTTTCGTTCCTGAAATGATAGAACCACTTTTACAAATTTTCCAAGATGATACATTGTATAAGGAAGCACGCGATGAGGCACTAGTATATTTAGCATTAACAGGTGGACATCAAGTTACCTCCGCACTCATGTTGGGAGTAAACCGTCCAAGGGATGACGCTGATCAATATAATTTTGCTATGCGTTGCTTTCTAGCACTTATCAGTATGAGCGATATAGATACACTAAAAAACCAGATTAGTCTCGGTATGGGCGAGCAGACAGAGATTAGTGCATACGCTTATACATTAGCCGGGATTGCAAGTTCAGAGGGACGAAAAGTTTTAGAGTCCATAAAGAATCATGAAAAAGAGCAGGTTCAGAATGCTGTAGCTAATGCCTTGTCAAAATCAATCCAATGGGATTCGCCAAAAGCGCAACCAGATAAGAAAAGTACCTCTAGTAAAAATGACTCTACTTATTATGTAGATCAAGTAATTTCAAGTAGAGGTCACTTAATTCATAAGCTCAAAGCTAAAGATAGCACAGGAAGATGGGCATATTACTTTGTTCTCATAAGAGATGATGTCGAACCAGCTTTTATGGAAGCACTAAAATCAACTGAAAGTATTGATTTAGAAGATTATGGAAGGGTTATCGCTTCTAACTATGGAGAGGAACCTAATGAAAATATAAAAAACTTGCTAAAAGAAAAGTATGGTTTCGATGTTTAAAATACTTTGTTCCACCTTTCCTGCTTCTTGATCTGTCAAAACATCATGTCCCAAACTACGTAATAATTCCACAACTGGAAACGGAAATTGCTCGTCTGCGTAAAATCGTGCTATCGACTAGGCTACCTCATTACGCTTAATTGCCAATTCGATTTCATCAAGATGAGTGCTTGTTATTCAACTTTTTTCTGTTTAACATAATTACGGAAGTCATCTATTGTGAGTTGATTGAGCCATTGATGACGTTCTTTAGTATAGTCACCATAACCTACTTCTAACTGCTGTAAAAACCTTAGCGTTCCTGCTACTCCTAACGCATCAATAAGAGCTTGATATCCTTGTTGCCTAATTTCCTTCAGTTTCATTGTTTTCTTCCTCTGTTTGCAAAACATTCATTAACCAAATGGTAGGGTTTTCGACTTCTATGTTCAAAATACTTGGAAACTTTTTTGCTTTCCGAAGCAGTCGGTCGTCAGTCGTTAAAAATACATCAGCATCTCCAGCTTCTGCAAAAGCCAAATGTAACGCATCGTGAAATTTAAAACTCAACTTCATTAACTCTTCTGCTCTCAAATCAATATTTTCAGTTGATTGAATATAAATATTGGCTAAATTTAGTATCAATTTGACCTGTTGTTGTTTAAATGAGTCTGAATGTAGACTAACCTCAAATTCAATAATATCGCTATTCATCAATATCCACTTGCCATCTTCGCAATTTTGAATAATTTCTGTTACTGCTTCAGCCTCCATACGCATCCGAAATTGTTCTAAATTGTCTAAAGTTTGATTCAGACAACAAACATCGAGATAAATTTTAGTCATGTTGTATTTTGACTGGAAACTGTAAAGTAGCTATGTGCGCGTAAAATCCAAAATTTACTTATTCTGACTGGGCAAAAGTGCTACAACAGTAAAATGATATAGCTGCTTTACTTTAATTACAATTCTATTGGTTACAGGTATTCAATGACACATACGCAGCAGATCCAAGAAACTCTGCATCGAGTTGAAATTGGACAGCAAACTGATGAGGATATAAAATTTTTACGTCAGCTACTTCTGGCAGGCGATCGCCAAATTGTATCGCAACTAGGCAAATACAACGTCAACATTGGTGAAGGGAAAGAGATACATATAGGCGGATGGCATTTATCAACAGTGAAATGAATAAGCGATCCAAGATTTAGTTAAAGCGATCAAAAAGTAAGTTGAGAATGTGTAGCTAATTTAACTGAGGATTTTGATGACTAAAGATATGCGACGCGAATTTACTAACCGTGATGAGTTAATCACTTACCTCCGCGAACAATTTCCAAATGCGGTGAAACGAGATGACCACATTAGCGAAACTGTCGGAGGACGCAAAGCTGCACACAAAGCACTGCAACAAATTGACCCAGTGCGCTATGCACAATCACGTAACTTTTTCACAGGTGCTGTGACGCGACTTTCGCCTTACATCCGTTATGGCGTTTTAAGCTTGCGAGAAATCCGAGAATTTGTGCTTGACCGTGTACAACATCAAGACGAAGCAACAAAACTAATTAATGAGTTAAGCTGGCGCGATTATTGGCAGCGGTTGTATTTGAAGCTAGGGAATGATATCTGGAAAGACCAAGAAGAATACAAAACTGGTTACAGCGGGAGTGAATATGCACCCGAATTGTCAGCAGATATCCGCCAAGGAACTACAGGCAGAGTTTGCATCGACAGTTTCAGCCGTGACTTGCGAGAAACTGGCTATCTACATAACCATGCACGCATGTGGTTAGCAGCATACATTATTCATTGGCGACGCATTCGTTGGCAAGCTGGAGCTAAATGGTTTCTTGAACATCTTCTAGATGGCGACCCAGCTAGTAATAATATGTCATGGCAGTGGGTTGCTAGTACCTTCAGCCATAAACCTTATTTTTTCAATCGCGAGAATTTAGAACGCTACACCAAAAATATTTATTGTCAGCAATGTCGTCTTTATGGTCATTGTGATTTTGAGGGTAGTTATGAAGAGATAGAACAGCGACTTTTCCCCAAAGGAGAATTTAACAAACAACCCAACAGCCAAACTTGGCAGCGTGGTAAGAAAAGTAAAAAGTAGGTGTTACTAATGCTGATGAAAAATTGATCTAATTTGGGAACCCTAATGGATAAGATTAGATGCCTTGTTACTTATATTTTTCTTTCTCATAGGGTGAAAGCTTGTTATGAAACAAATAAAACTTAAAATTAATCATAAATTAGAGCAATTCTTAGAGCAAAAGATTATACCTCGCTTAGTATTTTGGATAGAATATTTAGAATCGAAAATTAGACGATACAAGCATTTAGAAATTAAAGAGAAATTAAAGTTTTGCGGTTCAGGTGTTCGGTTTAAAAGAGATATTAAAATTGAACATCCACAAAATATATCTCTTGGCAATAAAGTTTATATTGGAACAGATGTTTTATTAGATGGTCGTGGTGGTATCACAATTGGTGACAATACTACAATTGGATTTAATGTTGTCGTCCTCTCTGCAAACCATGACTATCAAAGTAACGATTTGCCCTACGAACATAACGTTTACATTCATAAACCTGTGAATATTGGTCGCAATGTTTGGATTGGTGGCAATGTTTTAATTGTCCCAGGAGTAACTATTGGAGACGGGGCAATTGTGGCAGCAGGTACGGTTGTAACTGCTAATATTGAAGCTTTAGCAATTGTTGGTAATCAACCAATGAGAATAATTAAATACCGCGATCGCGAACATTATCAACAGCTAGCTCAAAAACAAGAATAATTAACAAGTTCCGTAGATTTAAGTCCCCCGATTCTCTAATCGGCAAGTTTTATGTTGGAGTGAAATCCCCATTACAAAACTTAATTACGAATTACGAATTACGAATTATTTAATACTCTCCTAAAGCAGCCTGAGAAATTTGTTCAACAGTCAAGTTTAGTTCTGGAAAAGTAGCTGATTGAATGCGGTCATTTCCCCGAAACTGAGTAATTTGATACTCACCTTCAACTAAAACATAGACTGATATTGTAGGCTGTTTAGGATTTCCAATAAACCGCCTCCCACCAAAAGCAGCATAATCAACAATCCAATATTCTAAAATGCCAACTTCCTCATACTCACCAAATTTCAGGAAATAATCATCCCGCCAATTCGTGCTGATAACTTCCACTACTAATGGAATTGATTCTGCTTGAGTAACTGTTGATGATTTTTTCCAAAATGGTTCGTTAACCAAGTTAGGGAGATTCAACACCAATACATCTGGAATATACCCAGATTTCTGATCAACTGATTTGACTAATGCTTGACCAAGAATCGCATAAGCTCTCTTCAATCTGCGAATCTCAAAATTCAGTTCTCTAATCAAAAATGCTCTGACTAACTCATGTTCTCCTGTTGGCTGCGTTTTTATTATGACTCCTTTGTGTAATTCATATCGACCATTTTCTGGTTTCCATTCGATGAATTCTTCAAATTTTATCGGTTCTACTAAAGGTTGAAACATAATGCTGTTTCCTTCAATACCTAAATTAGGATTCCAGCTTACTATAGTGGTCTGTCTTATTAATTTTGTAGGGTTCGTAGTAAGGACTTTAGTGCTTTCCTATTAAAGGACTAAAGTCCTTACTACAAACGCATTATTTTAGCTGAAACAGTCTACTAGTATTGCTTAGACTAGCACAGGCGTATTAGCACGCTTTACTTGAGGCGTTGCAATCATCCGCATCCCTGTTGGTGTGGCTAGAGTTAAACCCCGACGTACAGGACGCACAGGACGCTTGTTAGTTAACGATATTTGAAAATCTGCCAGAATAGTCGCCAAAACAACTTTCATTTCATATTGAGCAAATGCCATGCCAATACAGCGACGACTACCGCCACCAAAAGGCAAATATTCGTATGGGGAAAATTGTCTTGCTAAAAAGCGTTCTGGTTTGAATTGTTTGGGCTGTGGGTAAACTTCTTCTCGATGGTGGGCTAAATAAATACTGGGAATAATTAACGTTCCTTCTGGTAATTGATAACCCCCAATTTCAATAGGAGTTTTGACAACTCGCACGAAAGCAGTCATGGCAATTGGATAAATCCGCAAAGTTTCTTGACAAACTGCTGTTAAGTAGGGCAATTTAGCAATGCTACTCAAATCTGGATTGACATCAAGGGTAGCAAGTTCTTGTAGTAACTGCTCACGCACTTCAGGTAAATAATCAATCCAATAAAAAGCCCATGTCAATGCTGAAGCAGTAGTTTCATGTCCTGCAACGAGCAGTGTCATTAATTCATCGTGTAATTCTGCATCTGACATTGGTTGCCCATCATCATAACGAGCAGCCATCATCAAACTGAGGATATCTTGACGATTTTGGTAAGATTCAGCCCGACGTTCTCGAATTAAAGTATAAATTAATTTCTCCACTACTTGGCGTTGTCGCAAAAGCCTAGCCCAAGGACTCCATTCACCCAAGCTGCGTTGCATGAACCGTAAGAAGAAAGCGCTGGACATTATGGGTGAGCTGATAAAGTCTAGTAGAGAAGTTAGCGATCGCCTCAATTCTTCAAACAGCGGCCCTTCATCTAAACCAAACACAACCCGTAAGATAACACGCAAAGTAATCTCTTGCATCGACGCCCGGATATTAAAAGGCTTACCAATAGCCCATTCACTACTCACCTGTCTAGCAATTTCTCGGATATCCTCACCATAAGCCCGCATCCTTTCGCCATGAAAAGGAGGAGCTAAAAGTTGACGTTGACGCTGATGACGCTCACCATCCGCTAACATAAAAGAGCGATCGCCCAGCAAAAATTTTAGACCTGTATTTCCTCTACCAGACTCAAAGTGGCTAGAATCAGCAGTAAAAATCTGCTCAAGCGCTTGGGGCCGACTAAAATACACCATATGCGTGTCACCGCGTCCCCAAATCGTGAAAGTATCACCGTAAACTTTGGCAAAATCTTCTACATATTTCACTGGCTGAGCAATAAACTTAATCAGCCGTAGATAATATGGCATCTTAGGCCCATCAGGCAGATTGTAATTTGTTGTCATAGCTCGTAGAGTTGAGGGCATCTAATTCCTATTGTTAGCACGTCGCGTTGGGTTGGGGGTTGGGGGATGTGGTTCGACTTCGCTCACTAATCGGGGGATGAGGGGGATGAGGGAGATGAGGGAGATGAGGGAGAGGCGGGGACGTGGGGACGCGGGGACGCGGAGAATAATCAATTACAAATGACAAATGACAATTCCCCAATCCCCAGTCCCCAATCCCCAGTCCCCAATCCCCAATCCCCAGTCCCCAGTCCCCAATCCCCAATCCCCAATCCCCAATCCCCAATCCCCAGTCCCCAGTCCCCAATCCCCAGTCCCCAGTCCCCAATCCCCAATCCCCAGTCCCCCCATTCCCTCAACGACACACAAAGCGGTATATTCTTGTAAGGCAGCATCGGAAGTAAGCAGTGCCAAAAATCATCGCTATTCTCAACGGTAAAGGGGGAGTCGGCAAAACGACTACCGCAGTAAATCTCGCTGCAAACTTTGCTAGTAATAAAAAGGTGATCTTGATTGACGCAGATATTCAAGGATCTGCTAGTTGGTGGTGTGGACGCAATCAGCAAGGAATGGGATTTGATCTATCTCAAGAAAACGATCCAAAACTTTTGGGTGATTTACAAAAGATATCAGGTTACGATTTAGTAGTAGTAGATACACCTCCTGCGTTACACTCGGAAGCACTAGCGGCTGTAGTTGCGATCGCGGATTATCTAGTTTTGCCAACTCCCCCAGCAGCAATGGATTTAGCTATTCTTGTTGAGACAGTGAAAGAAGCTGTCAATCCTGTGGGAACTCCCCATCGAGTTCTATTAACTAAAGTTGATACACGGAGTTTGGGGGAAGCGCTAGAAGCTAAAAACACTCTCACGCGGCTAGGAATTCCGGTTTTTAGTACTCTTATCCGTGCTTATAAAGCTCATGAACGAGCAGCACTTGAGGGTGTAGCAATTACTCAATGGCGAGGAAAAAATGCACGGGAGGCGGAGTTAGACTACTGTCGTGTAGCTGATGAATTACAGCGTGATTGGAGGAAAAAATAATGGTTAGAAAACGTCTCTCCGACTTGCTACAAGAAGAAGCGGAAAAATTTACACCCTCTGAGGGTGATTCAGTAATTGAAGTTGTAGCAGAGGAAGTTATGCAAGAGAATGCTTCAGCAGATGAAGATTCCACACCAGTAGCTGAACAAACTCCAGCTAAGCGCACAAATCCTACTAAGGCTGATTTAGAAGTAATTATCAAAGAGCTAAAAGAAACTCTAGAAAAAAAAGACCAAAATGCAGCTGATCTTCAGCAAAAAATTGCTAATTTACAATCAAGCTTATCGGAGCAAGAAGCATCAGTCGAAAAGCTAACAAAAGAACTGCATGAAACTAAAAAAACTGCATTGCAACTTGCAGAATCTAATTCTCAACTCATAGAAGAGATCAATGTTTTAAAACAACCAAAGGAAAGTTTAAAACCAAAGGAAAGCTTAAAACCAAAGGAAAGCTTAAAACCAGTACATTACAGAAAATCTTACCGACTACCAGATGATCTGCCTCAAAGTCAGCCAGATGAGCAAGCTGATAGTTCTAATCAAATGTGGTTACTTGACTAGGGTAAGTACCCAAGGATAAGATACTGTATCGCTATTGTACCTCTTGCATAAATATTTTTTTGCCTCACGCAAAGGCGCAAAGAAGGACTTTTGCAAGAAATCTATTGAGATTAGTATGTTTGAAGGGCGTAGTATAGGGGATGAATTAAGTTTTAGATTATAAAGTTTGACAAAATAATTATGGTGACGTGGCTATCTTTCTCAATCATTGGCCGTTTTTAGCCCTTGTTCAAATTCGTCAATGGCTTGGATTGAATCTGAAATTACAATGCATTGCTCTAGCAGAGAAATATCCAATTTTGGCAATATCTCACTTGCTACTATTTGCTCATACCCATAAGTATCAGGGTAAATGGTGGCTTGCTCTTTGTGTTCATTGTCCCGTAGGTGTCAATTCTCGCGTTGATTTTGAGATAAACTTGAGTTACTTGCTTGACTTTATAGCTCATGTCTTACTACTAAAATCTAAAATATATTTAGCAGTGATTTCTGGCTGTTCTAAATGAGGCAGATGACCGCAATCTTGAATCCAGATTAGAGTACTTTGGGGAATCGCTCTATGAAATCTTGTGGCATCTTTAATACCCAAAATCTTATCAGAATCACCCCATAAAATCAGTGTTGGTTGGACAATTTCGGCTAACTTCTTAAATCTAAATGCTTTGTAACCACCACTCTTAGTAAAAGCAATTAAAGCTTGATGCCAGCTAGGCATCTGTAAATGTAATGCACCACAACATAGGGCATCAACAGAAACAAGAGTGGGATTTTTATATCCTATGCGAGAAACGCGATCGCGTACTTGAGGATTACGCAAAAACTCAGTTGCTAAATAATCCAACGGCGGAAACATCAATCTACTCAACGGCGAACCCCCCACCAAACCTGCACTATCAATTAACACCAACTTCTCTACCACCTCTGGATAAGAAAGCGCAAAATCAATCACCGTCGCACCTCCCATCGAAGCACCCACCAAAATTACTGGTTGGTTAATCAAGCTTTTCCAGAAATAATAAAGATGAGTCTTAATTGCACTCGGACTATAAGCAATACCAGCAAGTCTATCTGTAAATCCAAAACCCAACAAATCTACTGCCCAAGTCTGATGATTTCTCGCAAGCACGGGCAAAAGTCGCCTAAATTCCAATACAGAACTGTCAAAACCATGAATCAATAAAATAGGCGTTCCACCACTCCCCAAACGCACATAGGTTGTGGTAATTAATTGATGAGATAAAGGAGTAGCGATCGCATGACTTTGAATACTCCGAGCCAGAGCGATCGACGCAGGCTCTGTTAATTGCTCAACAGCCGTAGGAAGAAAATTAGGAAACATAAATATCAGTCTACCTTAATTCTCAATTACACAAACAAACACGCGCCTCCAAACAAACCTACATCCAAGAAAATTTTCCCAAACGTCATAATTGGGACTAAACCCTCGTACAATTGATATCACTTATTTTCATTGATCTAGGAGCTAATGCCATGCCAATGGCGGTTGGCGTAATTGAAACTTTGGGTTTTCCCGGTGTCTTAGCCGCAGCAGATGCAATGGTGAAATCTGCCGCAGTCACAATTGTGTATTATGGTCAAGCTGAAAGCGCTCGTTTACTAGTCGCCGTTAGGGGACAAGTCGCAGAAGTAACAAGAGCCGTCGAAGCAGGAATAGAAGCTGGAGAGCAAGTCAAGACTGGTACAGTAATTACTCACTACATAGTTCCTAATCCCCCGGAAAATGTAGAAAGCATTTTGCCAATCCACTTTACCGAAAAATCCGAACCGTTCCGTATCTTCTAAGCAATTTTGCTATCAAAATCTGTAACGAAGCTTCGTACAATTAATTAGTCGCGCACTTACGTTTATTCATAAAGGAGATTACTAATGTCATCTATACAGGCAGTTGGAGCGCTTGAAACTAAAGGTTTCCCTGCTGTACTAGCAGCAGCAGATGCAATGGTAAAAGCTGGCCGAGTTACCCTTGTTGGTTATATCAGAGTTGGTAGCGCTCGTTTTACAGTTAATATTCGTGGCGATGTTTCCGAAGTCAAAGCAGCCATGGCTGCTGGTGTTGAAGCCGCAGAAAACGTTTATGGTGGTACTTTAGAATCTTGGGTAATTATTCCTCGTCCCCATGAAAATGTGGAAGCTGTTCTGCCAATTGCTTATACAGATGCAGTACAACAGTATCGAGACTCCGTAGAGAACCCTATTGTTAGATCATCAAACGGACGTTAGAAACTCCAAATTTTGTAGTAAATTGTTTCAGCTAAAATAATACAAAAAATTGTAGGTTGGAGAGCCACTCACGTGCGGGGGTTCCCCCCGCCCTTGTGAAGTGGCGTTTGAGGAACGTAGACGCCCATCCTACAAGAGTTCTTTTTAATGCAACATTTAAGGCTAAACACGCCAGTACTAATTTTGTCCATTGGATTTGTGGTTAACAAGGCGAAAACAGCGCAACTACGAACCTTTTTAGTTTTTATCTATTGAGAAAATTACAATTTATTAATATAAATTAATGTAAATGTAAATAATTTATATTGAAATTTGGCGTCTTGATGTCTAACTCTTACGATAAATAAAATGCTGTCAATGATAAATGTATTAGCACATTACAAGGAAAATCAACATACCATTTGTTAAAATGTCAAAAAACTTATAGTATATGAGTTTTTGAATTTGCAAACAGACTGGGTATTGGGTATGAGGAATTGGGAAGATTATGTATTTTCCTAGTTCCAAATCTCTAATCTCCAGCCACAAAACGGCATTATCCAAAATTGATGAGGAGACAACTGCCCTATAAAGGGCGATCGCATGATGAAATGGTCTGTCATCCAAAAGCTGAAAGCAATATTTATTTTAGCATTGGCAGTTGTATCAACTAATGCTGTAGTCTCTTATAGCAATACTATCAAGCTGATTAATAATCAACAAAAAGTAACATACTCCCACCAAGTTATTACTCAACTTGAAAGTATACTTTTCTCGCTCAAAGATGCTGAAACTGCACAGCGCAGCTACTTAATTACCACCAATGCAGATGATTTAGAAACTTATCTAAGGGCCCGTCAACAGACTAATAGTAATCTCCAAATTCTGAGAAAATTAACTGCGGCTAACCAGCAAAAGCAGCAATGGGTTTTTCTGCTAGAAGAGAAAATTAATCGCAGATTTAACATCCTAGAAAAAGAAGCTGCTGTTAGTCAAAACCAGGGATTGCCAGCAGTTAGAGAGCTAATCTTATCCGAGAGAGAAAAAGGAATTAGTCAAGATATACAAAAGTTAATTAACGACTCTTTAAGTGCAGAACAAAGTCTGTTACAGCAATGGATACAGCAGTCGCAAATCAGTTCTCGCAAAACAATGGCAATATTTTTTATTGCTGCTGTTGTCGATTTAGTGCTAATAGCACTACTTTATAGTTTGCTGTGGCATTACATTAAGCGACTTCAACAGACAGAGTTGGCACTGCGCCAAAACGAAAATCGCCTGCGAGCTATGATTGATGCAGAACCAGAATGCATCAAGTTAATTGCTAGGGATGGGACTCTTTTAGAAATTAATGCCAGTGGACTGGCAATATTAGAAGTAGATAATGCAGATGTATTAATTGGTCAACCAGTTGATTTAGCGATCGCGCCAGAATATAAAGCAGCATTTGCAGCTTTGCATAAAAGTGTTTGCCAAGGCGATAAAGGGACTCTAGAATTTGAAATCGTCGGCTTGAAAGGAACCCGCCGTTGGATGGAAACCCATGCTGTACCACTACGTAACGAATCGGATGGCACATTCCTCCATTTATCGGTGACACGAGATATTACCCCGCATAAGCAAGCCGAACAGAAAATTCGCGAACAAGCCACATTAATCGATGTCGCAACTGATGCAATTGTAGTACGTAATATTCACAATCAAGTTTTATTTTGGAATAAAGGCGCAGAACGCTTGTATGGTTGGAAAATTGAAGAGGTTTTAGGTAAAAATATCCTCCAGCTTCTGTATGAAGAAATTTCTCCACAGCTAAAAGATGCTTACTTAGACACCATCAACATAGGCGAGTGGCGCGGTGAGTTGCATCAACTGACAAAAGATGGTAAAGAGATTATTGTTGAAAGTCGATGGACGCTAGTAAAACATCATAACGGTCAACCAAAGTATATTCTCAGTGTAAATACTGAAATTACTCAGAAGAAGCAACTAGAGGCTCAACTTTTGCGATCGCAGCGTTTAGAAAGTATTGGCACTCTTGCTAGCGGTATCGCCCATGACCTCAATAATGTACTGTCACCAATTTTAATGTCAGTACAGCTGTTGCAGATGAAAGTCCACGATCAAAAGAGTCAGCAGTTGCTGAAAACCTTAGAAAATAACGTCAAACGCGGGGCGAATTTGCTCAAGCAAGTCTTATCCTTTGTTCGTGGCATCGAAGGTAAGCGGACAATGATCCAAATTCAGCCTCTCTTGCAAGAAATTGAGCAAATCATCAAGCAAACATTTCCCAAATCAATTACTTGTCAGACAAACATACCAGAAAATCTGTGGTACGTATGTGGCAATACCACCCAAATACATCAAGTGCTGATGAACTTGGTAGTCAACGCTCGTGATGCCATGCCCAATGGCGGTATCTTGAGAATTGCGGCAGAAAATTTCATCATCGATGAACACTATACCCAAATAAACATAGATGCCCAAATGGGTTCTTATATTGCGATCATGGTGACAGATACAGGTATGGGTATGTCACTGGAAACTCAAGAGCGGATTTTTGAACCTTTCTTCAGTACTAAAGAGATAGGCAAAGGTACGGGATTGGGGCTTTCTACGGCGTTAGGCATTATTAAAAATCATGGTGGTTTCGTCAATGTTTACAGTCAGGTAGACAGAGGTACTCAATTTACAGTCTACTTGCCTGCTTCAGCATATAAAGACACGCGATCGCTTTCCCAAGAACTAGAACCACTGACAGGAAATGGTGAATTAATTTTGGTAGTAGATGATGAAGCAGTCATCAGGGAAATTACTAAATTATCCCTAGAAACATATAATTACCAAGTATTAACTGCTAGTGACGGAGTAGAAGCCATAGCAATTTATACTCAATATCAGCAAGAAATTAGCGTAGTATTGCTGGATATGATGATGCCATCAATGAGTGGTGCGATCGCCATCCGCAAGTTAAAAAAAATCAATCCCGACATTACAATTATTGCCACTAGCGGACTGTTATCTCATCAAAACATTACCGAAGTTGCTGGGATGGGCGTCAGCGCCTTTTTATCTAAACCCTGCACAGCGAAAGAGTTATTGCAAGCGATTAGTGCTGTGAAATGGGGAGTGGGGAGTAGGGAGTAGGGAGTGGGGAGTGGGGAGTAGGGAGTGGGGAGATGAGGGAGATGTGGGGACGCTGAGAATAACCAATGACAAATGACAATTCCCAATTCCCCACTCCCCACCTCTTATGGGTAGGTTTTTTAGATTTCGCGTTTTGGTTGACGCAAAGACGGGGAGACGCGGTGAGACAGCGAGTAAAGGAGGGTTTCCCTCCGCAGGCGACTGCGTTAGCGAGCTTGCGAGCGTCACCCGAAGGGTGACGCAAAGAAAGATTTCGGAACGGAAAAATAGGCTTTTTCAGACTGAATATGAAAAACCTACCCTTGAAAGCCACTCCCCACTCCCTACTCCCTACTCCCCCATTCCCTGTATCTTCACTGACTCTTGTTTCAAGTCCAGATTTTTTTCTTGATGTTTTTGTTAAAATTAATAAAATTTTTCCGGGAAAATACCACTATGGCTTTATATGCGGAATTGCATAGGCATCTGGGCGGCTCGGTTGTACCCCGCGTTTTGTGGCGTTACTTTGAGCGACATTCTGCGGAGTTGATTTCCCGCTTTGCAGAGTATGCAGAATTTGAAGATTTTTATACACGACCACGCAATACTCTAGATGAGTATTTGGAATTGCACACTCTTGTAGAAAGTGTGCAAACAGTCGAGACTCTGCCTTATTTTATCTATCGCCTAGTACGAGGTGCTTATATATTTGAAAATTTAGCTTATCTAGAACTGCGCTACACACCTTACTTACGTACACCTGAGCATCTGAGTCAATCCCAAAGAATTGATCAGATGGCAGAAATTGTGGCTGTGGTTGGACAAGCTAGCCGTTTGCCAGAATATCCGATTATCACTAGCCAAATTCTCTGTATGCACTCGCGTTTACCTTATGAGGTGAACAAGGCAATTGTTGATTTGGCAGCCCAAAACAAGCAATATGTCTGTGCAATAGATGTAGCAGGAGGTGATAGCTATTATGCCGATCGCCTAGAAGAATGGATTAGCTTGTATGATTATGCGCGATCGCTTGGCATTAACACCACCGGACACTTATACGAAACTACCGCTGGTTGTTATCCCCAACTGTTACCTTATCTCATGCGGATTGGTCATGGTATCCAAATTCCCCTGCTACATCCAGAGTTACTGAAAGATTTGGCAAGACGCGGCCAGTGTTTAGAAATTTGTCCGACAACATATCTAAAAACTGGTACTTTGCAGGATATACGTCAACTCAAGTTAGTTTTTGATCGCTGTTTTGATGTAGGAGTAGACATCGCTATTTGTACAGATAACGCCGGGTTGCACAATGTACGTCTCCCGTTTGAGTATGAGAATCTGTTGACTTACGACATTATTAGCTTTGATCAACTGCAAGCTTGTCAGGATGCAGCTTTCCGTCATGCTTTTGCTTGGCCTTATGGCCAACGTCCTGCATCTTTGTTGAGTGGGTTGCTCAAACCTGAACATCCTATGTTAGTGATGGGAGATGTTAATTAACAACTATGTGAACTACCCAACACCCATCTGAGTACAGATAGGGTGTGGGTTTCCCGGATTGAAACAAGTGGCGTGGTTTCCCGCTGGTGACTTTGCGCTAAATCCCCATTACAAAACTTAATTACGTTAGCGCAGCGGTAGCGAGTCCGCGAGCGTCATTACGAATTACGAATTACGAATTACGAATTATTTAACAATTGCTACTCTCCACTACGACGTGATCTCGATCACACTTTTTTTGTTCGGCCTCTTGACTTGCTTCATAATTACAAGGTAATGTTTAAAAAAATATAAATCAATCTGCCTAATCCAAATTGCCTGTAAAACACCTGTTTGCAAAAGCAAACTGGAGTAGAAAAGCTAAAGTTGAGGCATATTTTTAAGAAGGGTAAAGACTAAAGTATAAAGGATATATGAAGAGTAATACTTCGTCCTTGACGCTTCATACTTCATCCTTCAACCAAAGGGTATCTCTCAGTTATAGCCCGTCAGCTAACCTCGTCAGCATCAAGAGGAGACTAAGTGAACAGCATTCTCATAAGTAATGCCTTGTTCTCGTTAGTATCCTTGTCTGGCAGCTTTACGCTTCGTTTTATACTTCCTCGTTTCTGGCGTCTGGGGCGGAAAAGTCGCCTTTTGGAAAAGCTCAACTATGTTCCAGAATTCCAAGTGTTGCGTTACCTTCATTCAAATTGATGGTTATCCTACTGTCGAAATCTGTCCAAAAGAGGCCGGAAGTCAAAAGGATAAGACTTTATCCTACTACGCTACCGCATCAGATATCTGCGTAGTACCCATTTACTTAGATTCTACCTGTACCCAAAAACGAACCTCGATTTACAGCTTAACTTCTGTAGATTTGAGCGTGGAACCAGCATTACTTAGGTAATTGGGCCGCGCACAACATAGTCAAATAGAAACTGCTCAAACAACACTAGGGAGTCACTACCATGTTAGATATCGTAGATGATTACGCTTTGCATCAGCAAAACACACAGATTGGTCAAATTTTTGGTCATGGACATCAAGTAACAGATGGAGTTTATATAGCTACCCTCGAAGTCAGAATGAGCAAGCGCAAGGGAACTCGCCGTCAAAGCAGATTTATGGGGAATTTGCACTCTACTGGGATGTTGAAACAGACAACAGAAATCCCCAAGTTTGTTTCTATAAAGCTATCGGCTTGAGTGACTGGTTTTTATACAGCATTTTCAAGATAGGGGGAAAGTCTAGTAGATTTTCCCCTTGTTAGTTTATTGGGGACTGGGGACTGGGGACTGGGGACTGGGGACTGGGGACTGGGGACTGGGGACTGGGGACTGGGGACTGGGGACTGGGGACTGGGGACTGGGGACTGGGGACTGGGGTTTTGAACATCTACACCCCTATAACCCTACACCCCATACCCCTAAACCTTCCCCAAACCCTTGATTTTTCATATCACTGTGTAAGTCCTACCCTGCCCCCTACCCCCTGCCTCACAGGTGTAGGTATTTTACATTCAATGCGAAAAAGCCTATTTTTTCGTTCCAAAATCTTTCTGTGCGTCCCCCTGTCCCCGCATCCCCGCGTCCCCGCGTCGCTCAAAACGCAAAGTATTAAAAAACCTACACTTGTTAGCTACCCCCTGCTGTAAATATTTTCCAAGTAAAATTTGGCTCTTACTTTAGGTAGATTCGTTAACTTGCGATGTCGCCCCATTAGCCAGAGGGCGATATATTTTTGGTTTTTTAAGATTAATTTGGGATATTAAAACACAACACTGAGCTAATGTGCGTTTGGGTTACACATTCTCTGGTTAAAACCATCATTGGTCATTTGTATTTACAAAAGATGGCTTTATAAGTAAGAAATTATGCAATTTAGATGTGTTTAAGCTGATTTACAAAAGGCAATAGGAGCATTACACCATGCAATTCCAAGACCGAAGTGTGGCAGGTCAAATTTTAGGGAAAAAGTTAGCAGCTTATGCTAACTGCTCAGACATCCTGGTGTTGGGGCTACCGAGGGGTGGTGTTCCTGTTGCCTTTGAAGTTGCTAAGGCATTAAATGCACCTTTGGATGTTTTGATAGTACGTAAATTAGGTGTGCCTGGTCAAGAAGAATTAGCAATGGGTGCGATCGCTTCTGGTGGTGTGCAAATATTAAATGAGCATATCGTGCGCCAAGTTAATCTCTTCAACGAGGTAATTGCCAAAGTTTTATTGCAAGAACAACATGAACTAGAGAGGCGGGAACGACTTTATCGGGGCGATCGCTCTTTTCCAGATTTACGAGGACGCACAGTTATATTAGTGGATGATGGTTTAGCTACGGGTGCAACTATGTGGGCTGCAATCGCCGCTGTCCGAAAACAACAACCTGCTCAGATTGTGGTTGCTGTACCAGTTGCAGCACGCGAAACTTGTCAAAAGTTGCAAGCTCAAGTAGATGCTCTCGTCTGTGTTGCAAATCCTAGTCCTTTCTGTAGCGTCGGTTTATGGTATGAGAACTTTCCCCAAACCACAGATCAAGAGGTTTGCGAACTGCTGGCAAAAGCCGCAAGTGACAATCGTATCGTGTTTGCTTGAAGACTTATCCTTAGAACTGACGTAGGGACGCGGAGAAAGTTTAACTTTTAGAACGTGAATAAAGATAAGAAAAACTCGTAGAAAAATACAGATGCGATCGCTGTCTTAATCCACAAAAGAGTAAGCGGTTATTCTCCGCGTCCCCGCGTCCCCCACTCTCCACTCTCTACTTCCTTCGGATACATCAAACCGATAATTGCTTCTACCAATGCCTCTGGTTCTACTGGCTTGGGGACATGTAGTTGAAAGCCTGCTGCGAGTGCTTGCTGCTGATTGGTTTCACCTGCATAAGCTGTAAGTGCGATCGCAGGTAGTTGTCCTCCTTGCTGTGGCGATCTTTGTCGCAGTTTACGTATCAGCATATAACCATCTATCTCAGGCATTGCTATATCACTGATTAAAACATCTGGTAATGACTCAGAAAGTGATTTTAGCGCCTCCTGTGCTGAACCTACGGTGGTTACTTCAACACCATAATCTTGCAAAATAAAGCTAATTAAATCGCGGATATCTGGCTCATCATCGACTACCAGAATTTGCATGTTCGAGAGCAGCGAAGAGTCTATAGTCAGATTCAAAAGTTCATTTTCCTCACAACTAGTCTGTTCACTTTCGACCAAAAGCGGTAAATCGACATTAAAAGTTGCACCTAGTTCTTGATTTCGATCCATATTTGGCATCCTTAAAGAGGGAACAGGCAACAGGGAATAGGGGGTAACAAAAAGGCGGATTTATACCCCCTATGAAACATATCACTGATATTCATGGGGGTCTCTTACTTCGGAGAGGGAAAAGGAAATAGAAAAAACTGTTCCCTGTTCCCTTCTTCAATAACTAAATAGAAGTATCTTTTTTTATGTTAGTAGTTAACTTCACAAATAATCATCGCTTAATTTGCATAAAAGCCGCACCTATAAATAATCCTATAATTTGTAACCAGTAAAAGCTGCTACCTTGATTTACACCATTAGGTGGAATCTTTAAACTACCAATATCATAAAATATCTGTTGGATAAACCACCAAAATGCATAGAAATAAGCTGGTAGTTCGATGGGGATGTATACAATTATTAAGGGCATAATTGTATTAATTTTCACTTTAGGAAACTTAATTATATATGCCCCCAAAACAGCTGCGATCGCTCCATTTGCTCCAATTAACGGTACTGTTAAATTTGGTTCCACTAAAATTTGCATTGCTGCTGTTAAAATACCAGCCACTAAGTAAAATCTTAGATAACGCCCATGTCCTAAAATACTTTCTAAAGTATTGCCAAAAACCCACAAAAATAGCAGATTCCCTAATATTTGAGCAAAACTGCCATGTAGAAACATTCCGAAAATCAGAGAAAATGAGCGCCAAATCACAACCACCCAAGCAGCAGGATTCGAGAAGAGTGCATCTGTAATTGCTTGACTAATGTGGGCAGGAACTACGCCCCAGCTATTGACAAAGTAGCCTAACTTACCACTCAGTTCTAACCATAGTTCCCATAAAAACATGGCAAGATTAATGCCAATCAGCCAGTAATTTATAATTGGCTTACTTCGATTATAAATATAAACGTTATCGCTAATAGGAATCATTTGTCATTTGTCATTTATTATTGGGAATGGGTAACTCGGGGCCCCCACATTAGCGAAGCGGGGCGAAGCGGGGCGAAGCGGGGCGAAGCCCAGTGGGGATTAGGGACATGAGGAATGGAGAATGGGGAATTGGGAATTGTCATTTGTCATTCTCCGCGTCCCCCTACCCTTCTCCTATCGGAGACGCTGCGCGAACGGGAACGCTTTCAGCGAACGGATTCGCAGTCGCCTGCGGAGGGAAACCCTCCTTTACTCGCTGTCTCACCGCGTCTCCCTCATCCCCCCACTCTCCACAAAACAATGTGGCAAGATTGGAATCAGATCGCATTGTATTCAATTAGCAAACAAGATGCTGAAAAACACACTTGTTGGAAGATACCAAATTATTAGTCACTTGGGAGGAGGGGGTTTTGGTGAAACTTTTGTTGCTTGTGATACCCACTTACCTGACTCACCTCAGTGTGTCGTTAAGCGACTCAAGCCTCAAGCAAGCGATCCAAAAACTTTAGAGACAGCTAGACGTTTATTTGATACGGAAGCAAAAGTTTTGTATAAATTGGGTACCTACGATCGCATTCCCCAATTATTAGCTTACTTTGAAGAAAACGCCGAATTTTATCTCGTCCAAGAATTTATCGAAGGTCATGATTTAAGTCAAGAATTAACACCAGATAAAACCTGGAGTCAAGACCAAGTTATTGTATTTTTAGAAGAAATTTTGACAATCTTAGCATTTGTTCATCAACAAAATGTTATTCATCGGGATGTCAATCCTCGAAATATTTTAAGACGCCAGTTAGATGGCAAGTTAGTTTTAATTGATTTTGGTGCAGTTAAACTAATCACTACCCAGGTAATTAACTCACAAACTCCTACTAAATCTACCATCGCTATAGGCACTCCAGGATATATCCCCAGCGAACAGGCTCATGGTACACCAAAATTCAGTAGTGATATTTATGCTGCGGGGGTAATTGCTATTCAAGCGCTGACTGGTTTATTTACCGATCAGCTAGAAAAAGATGCTGATACTAATGAAATTTTTTGGCAAAATCGAACATCAGCGACACCAGAATTTGCTCAATTTTTAGATAAAATGGTGTGCTATGATTTTCGACAACGCTATTCTTCTGCAACTGTAGCATTACAAGCACTCAAAGAGTTAACCCAGCCAGAACCAGAGACGATCGCATTAACTCCTGTTGCTGCACCAAATAATTTCATCAACCCTCAACTTCCCAAAGCTAAAAAAGGTAAATTAGGAAAAATTTTACTCACAATATTTTTAGCTAGCGTCGGCACAATAGGAGCAGTATTGATTTATCATCAAGTTAATTCTAATAATGCTACAGAATTATATAAACAAGGAAATACACTGTTTGATTTGCAACGTTATCAAGATGCTTTAATAGTGTATGAAAAAGCGGTTAATATTAGACCAGAATATGCTCAAGGATGGAATGGTCAAGGTAAAACATTGTTTGCATTAAAAGAATATAAACAAGCTCTAGCTTCATATGATAGAGCAATTCAAATTCAGCCAGATTATTTAGAAGCTTGGAGTGGACGAGGTTTTGCGCTGATAAATTTACGGCGCTATCAAGAAGCGATCGCATCCTTTGACAGAGCAATACAACTAAAAGATGACGATTCAAAAGTCTGGAACGCCAAAGGCGATGCTTTAATTAGTTTAAATGAGTATGATAACGCAATTAAAGCTTATGAACAGGCAATTGAATTACAGTCAAACGATTATGAAGCTTGGTATAAGAAAGGATTAGCACTACAAAATTTAAAACGATACGAAGACGCGATCACTGCATACGAAAAAGTCGTTGAACTAAAACCAGATTATGAGCAAGCCTGGTATAACTGGGGAAATTCATTAGTTAACTTACGTCGTTATCAAGATGCATTTACAGCTTATGATAAAGCCGTGCAATATAAATCAGATTATTACCAAGCTTGGCTATCTAGAGGGAATATACTCATTAACTTACAACGTTATCCAGAAGCAATAAACTCTTTTAACCAAGTAATTAAATATAATCCAAGTAATTATCAAGCTTGGTATAATCTGGGTTGGTCGCTACATCAAACACAACGCTATGCAGAGGCAATAGAATCATATAATAAGGCAACTGCACTGAAACGAAATGACTACCAATTATGGTATAATATAGGGAATTCCCAATACAATTTAAATAAATACGCAGAAGCGATCGCATCATATAATAAAGCAGTTCGTTTCAAGCCAGATCATTACGAAAGCTGGTATAGCAAAGGCAATGCATTATTAAATTTAAAACGTTATCAAGAAGCGATCGCATCTTACGATCAAGCGATAAAATACAAGCCGAATTATCAACAAGCAATAGAAGCCCGCCAGCTAGCACAGAACCAACTACAAGGCGAAAAATTGCAGCCTATAGTTGTACCACTCATTAAAAGGGGAGTAGGGAGTGGAGAATAATTCGTAATTCGTAATTCGTAATGACGCTCGAGGACTCGCTAACGCTACGCTAACGTAATTCGTAATGACGCGACGCTCCTGTGTCGCTACCGCTGACGCTCGTACCGACGCTCGAGGACTCGCTACCGCTTCGCTAACGCTAACGCTATCGCGGACTCGCTACCGTTTGACAATTCCCCATACTTCTCCTATCGCAGACGCTCCGCGTAGTAAGCTAAAAAACATCTAAATTACATAATCAAATTAAATAAAACTCTTGTGGGGTGGGCATCTTGCCCGCCCTAATTAGCAAGTTATATATGGAACAGCTTAAGATCCCGCAGGGTACGACTTCGCTCATTACAAGTTCCCAATTCCCCACATCGAATTTGGAAATAACTGTTAAACCGTGTAAAAAGGTACTCTTGTATCCTGCTTGAGTTTGATATCTTGCTGACAACAGCTTTGTTGTTAGGTAGCATTGATGAGTCGAATTAATGGATTTTTGGGTCGTCGTGAGCTATTAAAATTGGTAGGCGCTGGTATTACAGCTACTATTTTTAGTGAGAGTTTGTGGAGTGAACAACAAAGTGCGATCGCTAATATTAATTCTGCTAACCCTAATCCAATAAACTTCGATCAAGCGTTACAAAACCTACTTGATGGCAATCAAAGATTCATACATAAAAAACGTAAATCTCCTCATCAATCACTGGAACATTTACGATTAGTTGCTAAAGCACAGTATCCTTTTGCAGCTATATTAGGCTGTGCAGATTCAAGAGTTCCTACGGAAATTATTTTCGATCAAGGACTTGGGGATTTATTTGTTGTGCGAGTTGCTGGTAATGTAGCGAGCGACATGGCTATAGGCAGTTTGGAATATTCTACAGCTGTATTGGGTACACAGTTGATTGTAGTGTTGGGTCATAGAAGATGTGGTGCAGTAGCAGAAGCTATCAAAAACGAACTTCTCCCCGGCAGAATTGGTTATATTGTTGAAAACATCAAACCAGCTATAGCAAACATCAACTCACTCACTGGTGATGTAACCGAGAATGCAGTCATAGCCAACATTAAATATCAAGCTGCTAAATTACAGCAAAGCTCGACAATCTTAGCGCGATCGCTCCACGAAGGCAAACTAAAAATTGTTAGTGCTTATTACAATCTTGACACTGGAAAAATTGATATTCTCGTGTGAAAGGAGTGGGGGGATGAGGGGGATGGGGGGGATGAGGGAGATGAGGGAGATGAGGGAGATGAGGGAGAAAATTTCTCCGCGTCCCCAATCCCCAGTCCCCAGTCCCCAATCCCCAGTCCCCAGTCCCCATGACAAAATTACTGATAAATAAAACTTAACAGCGAACAAATATCACAATACAAAAATATTACTTTTACAACTCAGTAGGTAAAATCAGCCAGTAAGATGTTAACCGACGTATTTTAAATAACGAAGTATAAAATATATCAAAAAAATATCATGATTTCTGCGATCAAAAATCATGTGGATGCGTGCTAAATTTTAAGTCCATCGTCCCTCCTTTATTGCCTCACACCATGCATCTGCACTATTTAAACCCCCAACACCTTGAGGAACTAGTCAAGAGCAGTGGTATAGATTTACACTTGACGCAGCTTAATTTCACAACACTCCAAGGCGTCAATGTTTATGAGTACTTGTTAATTTCGGAACTACTACCCCGCACTAATACGGGAATGGTGAAAAGTGGATGGTTGCAACGTTATAACCACATCACCGCAGGTGGTTGGTGGTGTTCTGGGCTAGATCCCCTCAACAATTGGCAAATGATGGAATGGGGATGCTTTAAGCCAAACCAACCCCGACAGAATCAAAAAGGTAAATCAATTAAATATGAGCATCCCCCCAGCACGCCAACGCGGGTGTTTTGTTTACGAGTCTCGCTGCCTGTTTGGGAACAAGTCGCTCAGCGTTATAATTTACCCTTGCCCAACAATATCAGTATCACCGCTGATGGTGAAGCCCAGGGCTTTTGGCAATGGATAATGGAACGCAATATCCCCGTGGTAATTTGTGAGGGTGTGAAGAAAGCGGCGGCACTGTTGACACAAGGTTATGCAGCGATCGCAATTCCTGGAATTACTAGTGGTTATCGAGTTGTTAAAGATGACTTTGGTAAAGTTACCCGGCGTCAGTTGATTCCTGACTTAGCAATTTTTGCAATTACCAAGCGTAGCTTTTATATTTGCTTTGATTTTGAAACTCAACCCAATAAAATTGCAGCTGTTAATAATGCGATCGCTCAACTTGGTTGTTTATTCCAGCAAAAAAATTGCCTGGTAAAAGTGATTGAACTTCCAGGAATTGAGAAAGGTGTTGATGAATTTCTCGTTGCCAAAGGTGCAAGTGCATTCGAGAAAATTTATCGCCAAAGTGTTGATTTAGAAATTTACCTAGCTCAAACTAAACCTCATACCGAATTAACAATTCCTGCTACACTTGTTGTTAATCGTCCCTATTTAGGGGAAATAGCTTTACCCACATCTGGATTAGTCGGAGTTAAATCAGCAAAAGGAACTGGCAAAACCACAGCATTGCAAGCTGTTGTCAAGCAAGCTAAAGGCAGAAACCAGCGTGTTTTACTAATTACTCACAGAATTTTACTAGGACGATATTTGTGTGAAACAGTTGGTATTAAGTGGGGAATGGGGAACTCGGGGCCCCCGCTCCCAGAGGAAGTGGGGATTAGGGGTAATAGGGAATGGGGAATAGGTGAAGAGTCAAAGTTATCTATTAGCAATTATTCTTTATCAGTTACTAAGTCTTTGGGATTATGTATTGATTCGATTTGGAAACTTAATCCTGATGATTGGCAAGGTGCAATCGTAATTTTAGATGAAGTAGAGCAATCTTTATGGCATCTACTCAACAGTAATACCTGTAAACATAAACGAGTCAAAATTTTAAAATTATTCCAGCAACTCATATCCACAGTCTTAACTACTGGAGGATTAATAATTGCTCAAGACGCTGATTTATCAGATGTATCACTAGAATATTTACAAGGATTAGCGGGGATTAAACTAACACCTTGGGTAGTTGTTAATGAGTGGAAACCTCAACAAGGTTGGGATGTGACTTTTTATGATTCTCCTAATCCAACTCCACTGATTCACCAATTAGAATTAGATTTACTGGCAGGACGTAAGTGTTATGTTACTACCGATAGTCGCTCTGGACGTTACAGTTGTGAAACAATTGAAAGTTACCTGAGAGAGCGGTTACAAAAATTGCGATCGCAATATCCTAAAACACTCGTAGTTAGTAGCCAAACTACAAACACACCCGGCCACGCAGCAGTTGATTTTATCGCAGCTATTAATCAAAAAATTCCAGAGTATGACAGCATTTTTGTTACCCCTAGTCTTGGTACAGGAATTAGTATTGACGTGCAACACTTCGACCGAGTTTATGGTATTTTTCAAGGGGTAATTCCTGATTCGGAAGCACGACAAGCATTAGCAAGAGTGCGGGGTGATATACCGCGTGTTGTCTGGTGTGCTAAGCGGGGTATTGGCTTAATTGGTAGTGGTAGTACAAATTATCGCTTGCTGTCTGATTGGTATCAAGAAAATCAGAAAGAAAATTTAGCTTTACTCAGTCCACTACATAAAATAGATGTAGATTTACCTTTAGTTCATGATCCTATTCACTTACGAACTTGGGCGAAGTTATCTGCAAGAGTCAATGCTTCTATTCGCCTCTACCGTCAATCAATGCAAGATGGTTTAATGGCTGATGGACATCGATTACAAATTCGCAGTAATGCTGTTCACAATAATATCATTCGAGATTTACGCCTTGCCTTTTTAGCTACCGATTCTAACGACTTAGATACCCGAAAACGACTAATTTTAGAAATCGTCAAAGTTCAGAAAGATTGGGCACAAACTCGGCAAAAAGCCAAAGAAATTAAGCGCAAAATTAAAGAAATTAAGCAGCAAAATCAACTAAGATTAGCATCCGCTGTAGCTAATGCTAGAGATATTGATTACGTAGAATATGATTTGTTAGTAGCCAAACATTCCTTAACCGATGAGGAACGCAATCAAATCAATAAATACATCATCAGACAAAGATATTGCACAGAAGTTACCCCACTACTGAAATTACAGGATGACAAAGGATATTATTGGCAATTATTAACTCATTATTATCTGACACATGAAAGTGAATATTTTCATGTCAGAGATCAGCAAGAATGGCATCAGCAATTATCTTGGGGGGAAGGAAAAGTTTTTCTCCCAGATTTAGAAACTTATACGCTGAAAGTCGAAGCCATGAGAGCGTTAGGTATATTGCAGTTTCTAGAAGCAGATAGATACTTTACGGAAAACGATGCTGATTTAATCTTATTGAAAAGTATTGCTTGTCAGCATAGTAAACATATCAAAAGAGCGCTAGGGATTAACTTAGGAAGAGAAGAAGAACAAATTTCAGCAATAAAAATACTTAGCCGACTGTTAGATTTGTTGGGCTTAAAGCTGAAGCGGACAAATGGAGTTTTTCAAATTGACAAAGAAACGCTTAATGATGACAGAGAGCAAATATTTACTATTTGGCATCAACGTGATGAGTTAATGTTAGCTAATGCTAAAAATTCGAGGTATCAAAAAGCTGATTGTAACTTCGATTGGAAGTCGTTAGTTATAAAAACATAGGGGTTTAAAATCCATCTCCTACAGATTGCTTATAACGAATCTGGCTCATCCTAGCTTTCCAGCTTTATGTAATGCTTCTATGCACTCGCATAGAAGCTTCTTCGTATACAATGTCAGCATCGATTTCTTCCCGATTGATATGATAATACGTCAGGTTAGATGGCTAATTTGATCAGCAATCTCTAGTAAAATTAATAGTGTCAGTAATTCACCATTAACCTTGAAAATTATGATATCTGCTGACGCAACTGCTCAACTTTTGATAATTCCGCCTTTAGAAAACGGCGACAAACTCACCCGTGCTGAATTTGAGCGTCGCTATCAAGCAATGCCTCATCTAAAAAAAGCAGAATTAATTGAAGGAAATGTTTACATGGCATCGCCCCTGCGGATAAAAAATCATGCCAATCCCCATGCTCGAATTATCACTTGGTTAGGAAACTATTGGGCAGCTACACCAGGGATTGAATTGGGTGACAATGCTACAGTACGTCTTGATTTTGATAATGAACCTCAACCTGATGCACTACTGAGAATTGAAGTTGGAGGACAATCCACTATTAGTCAGGATGGCTATGTGAATGGTGCTACCGAATTAATTGTGGAAATCGCTGCTTCTAGTGTTTCAATAGATTTGCATCAAAAACTCAAAGTATACCGTCGCAATGGAGTACAAGAATATCTAGTATGGCGAGTTGATGACGGTCAATTTGATTGGTTTAGGTTAAATGAAGAGGAGTATATAAAAGTTGAACCCAATAAAGATGGTGTAATATTCTCTCAAATATTTCCGGGATTGTGGTTAGATCAAGCGGCTTTATTAGCGGGAAATTTGGCGAAAGTTTTAGAAGTATTGCAACAAGGTATAGCAAGTCAGGAACATCAAGATTTTGTGCAAATTTTAGCTCAGAAATAGCTGAGGCGATCGCCCAAGCGAGATATTATTGGCAATTATTAACTCATTATTATCTGACACATGAAAGTGAATATTTTCATGTCAGAGATCAGCAAGAATGGCATCAGCAATTATCTTGGGGGGAAGGAAAAGTTTTTCTCCCAGATTTAGAAACTTATACGCTGAAAGTCGAAGCCATGAGAGCGTTAGGTATATTTGCAATCACAATCCTTTCCCGCCGCGCCCACTCAAAGGGAGCGATCGCAGCAGATTTGACATGCGCTGACTCCGGTTTGCGTCTTTCCTTGCAAGCCGCTACAAATACAACTGTCACGGTTGACGGCTAAAGTCTTTGGAGTCGATCCGCCAGGATTTGGCGAAACTCTCCACTGTCAGACTTCGAAGTGTTTGGAGCAATCGGATCAACCACAAGATCAGTTGCAGTTCCTCTCAACTCTCTTTGTATGTATAGGAATAATCTACATGGACTGTTATTACGTATTGAGCGACCAATGTTTACTAATTCGTTATTATCTATGGAATTATCCAGTCTCACTACACATCTTTTCTGAGAACCATCGCGATTAGAGAATAATTCAATATCGTACTTATAAATTGAGCGAACACCCTCAAATTGCTGCTTGCTCCACACACATATCTTGTTTGTTGGACAGGTGGAGCTAGATGTATCCAAATTTATGTCTATTAGTTGTGCGTTAACGACATCGGTTCTACCCCCATTAGGGATTGTTACAATTCCAGCAGTAAGTGCTACAGCAAACCCTAACAGTAATATTTTTTTCATTGGTTATAGAAGAGATATGATTTCGTAGTGACCATGTAATATGCATTAACAATACAGCTTATCAACAGCATAATCAAGGGTTACTACAAAACATCCCACTTTTCACACTTTTCACACTTAACTTAACGACTACTTTTGTAATTAAACATACACTTATTATCTTGTATGTAAAATTACTAGGTTTAATTGCTAACTTTTGCACTTTACTAACTCTATCTACACAAGCAATTCCCCACTGCCCAAACTTCGCCAACAGCTTTTTAATTACAATCCACAAAGCAGTGCAATTCCACAGCCTCGCCATCTGGTGTGTAAACTACTTTACCCCCAATTCCCCAAAAATTCTTAACCAAACCTTATTGTGGGTAGACTTGACACAAAACTCAAAATCTGCTAATAATAGTTGTTTGTGGAAACTTTACCTCTTAATATAAACGCTTGGCTAACGTCATTGTCATAGGTGCCCAGTGGGGCGATGAAGGGAAAGGTAAAATAACAGACTTACTCAGCCGCTCCGCAGACGTTGTGGTACGTTATCAAGGGGGTGTCAATGCTGGACACACCATTGTAGTTAATGGTCAAACCTTTAAACTGCACCTAATTCCCTCTGGTATTTTGTACCCAGATACCGCATGTATCATCGGCTGTGGGACAGTCATCGATCCACAGATTTTGATAGCAGAACTCGATCAACTAGAAAAACTAAATATTTCCACTGACAAACTGCTGATATCTGAGACAGCCCATGTCACGATGCCTTACCATCGCTTGATTGATCAAGCATCGGAAGAGAGACGGGGAACTCATAAGATCGGTACAACAGGTCGAGGTATCGGCCCGACTTACGCCGATAAATCAGAGCGTACAGGTATCAGAGTTTTAGACTTGATTGACCCTGAAGGTCTACGTGAGCAGTTAGAGTGGACGATCAATTATAAAAACGTCATTTTAGAAAAGCTGTACAATTTGCAGCCTTTAGACCCCAAAGCAGTCATTGACGAATATCTGGGGTATGCAGAACGTTTGCGGCCTTACATTATTGATACCTCGCTGAAAATATATGATGCAATTCAGCGGCGGCGTAACATTTTGTTTGAGGGCGCACAAGGCACACTTCTAGATTTAGATCACGGAACCTACCCATATGTCACCTCCTCTAACCCAGTTGCAGGGGGGGCTTGCGTTGGCACAGGGCTAGGGCCGACAATGATTGATCGCGTCATTGGCGTCTCCAAAGCGTACACAACGCGAGTTGGAGAAGGCCCATTCCCCACCGAACTAGACGGAGAACTAGGAGAATTACTGTGCGATCGCGGTGCCGAATTTGGCACAACCACCGGACGCAAACGTCGTTGCGGTTGGTTTGATGCCGTCATCGGTCGCTATGCCGTCCGCATTAACGGCATGGATTGTATGGCACTTACCAAACTAGATGTCCTTGACGAACTAGCGGAAATCAAAGTTTGTGTTGCTTATGAGATTAATGGTGAACGCTGCGAACACTTCCCAACCAGTTCCCGTTTGTTTGCTCGGTGTCGCCCCATCTACAAAACCTTACCAGGCTGGCAAGTATCAACAAGCGACTGCCGTACCTTAGAAGACTTGCCACAGCAAGCACTGGACTATCTAAAATTCCTAGCAGAATTAATGGAAGTCCCGATCGCGATCGTTTCTTTAGGAGCTAGCCGCGATCAAACTATCATCGTAGAAGACCCCATCCACGGCCCCAAACGCGCCCTACTACAAGCCGACGGTACACCCGTTTCTTTACTGAGCGCGTAGTCAGTGCTGAGTGATGAGTACTGAGTGTTGAAGCGCGGTAGCGGGGCGTTGAGCCGCCTACTGAGTACTGAGTGTGTAGTAATGTCATAGTTATTAGTCATTAGCAAATGACAAATGACAAATGACAACTGATAACTGACAACTGATAACTGACAACTGATAACCCCTATGCCTCTTACAGTCGAATCTCAAAAACGGCCTGAAGGAAGTAAGCCAAACGCTCTGCGTCGTTCTGGCTTAATACCCGCCAATCTATACGGTCATAATGTTGCCGAATCAGTTTCTTTGGTAGTTGATGCCAAGGTCGTTGAGCGTCTACTCAAACAAGTTGCTGTCAACAAAACAGAGATTGAACTTAATATTCCAGAAATTGAATGGCGCGGTACAACTGTACTGCGAGAAGTTCAGGTTCATCCAGCAAAGGGTACGCCCTATCATCTGAGCTTTTATGCTACCCCTAAAGACTAATACGATTTAGTGGAATTCACTTGAAAGTTTGTAATATTGCTGATGAAGCCAGGGGTAAAACCCTGGTTTTTTATTGAAACTGGGATAAAAGACCCAATTAATGTCTGCAAGGAAAAATCTTCTTTGTTCTGTACCCTCCATGCTTGGGCTTTGATAGCAACAACAGGGTGTGATGTTCCAAATTATATTGTACTGTCGAGGGTTGGCTGATTTCTTTAACTGTCCGATACCTTGAAAGTACACGACACCATTTTTTAATACACTATTTGATCATCCTGTCAATGCGTAAATCCTAACTTCGTATAGCTACACGAACAATTGGAATTGTTTAAATTATGTGGCGACAAGTAAACTCTTCTTCTATTGTCAGAATCAGATCCGTGAGGTTTACAGGTTTAACAATATAACGCCTTGCACCCAAATCCATTGCTCGTTCTTTGTCTGCTTTGAAAGCAAAGGCTGAAACCACAATAACGGGTATCTTTGATAAATCTGGTTTCTGCTGAATCTGTTTTAGGAGTGAATAACCATCAATATCTGGTAATTTTAAGTCTAAGAGCATTAAATCCGGCTGGAACTTCTCTACAGTTGAAAAAAAAGCAGAGCCACCTGACAAGCTGTGGACATCATATCCGAAATAACTCAGATAATCACTCAAAAACATCCTGTTCACATCGTTGTCTTCAATTAGTAAAATTCGTCTAACCTGTTGTGACTCGAATTGTCGATCTCCAGTAAGTAATTGTGCTGTCATTGCTACCTGTTAAGATCAAATCAAAATTTAGTAATGTATTCTCAGAAACTAAAATAACGCTACACACAAAACTACAAAATAAACAAGAGAAGCGTTTAATGCAATGTAGGCAAATCAAGTAATAAATTAAACTTCTCTACAGTTATATACCTAGTAAACAATATTATCCTAAATCATAAAGTTAAGCAAAAACTAAGCTTTTCTTCATTAAAGTTTTAGAATTCTGAGTGAAATTAACTAGTTTTTTACAAAACTTTTTTTACAAAATCCTGCAAGTAAATACACTTAAGAAATTTTACCAGATCTATGGAGAGCTACTTGCTAAACTCTCAAGAAATATAGGGAGTGGGGGGAGAAAGTTGACGCAGGAACACAGAAACAGAAAGACATGGTAAAGGATTTAGGAATGATATAAATCCTGTATTGTGTCAAGTTCGCATGATCGCTATTATTCAAAACTCTCTGTGTCTCTGCATACTCGCGTCTCCGTGTTAGTACTCTTGAGCAGTTTTCAATTAAACTTGATATTAGCAGGCAATATGCATAAAAAAAAGGAGCTAACTGCTCCCCTGTACCAATGTTGGATTTTGAACTTGAAATTAATACTTATGCTAAGTATTACTGAGTTTACAGTATTGAAACCGTAATTTTAACTAGATGCTTTCTTGAGCTTGCGTTGTGTGGCAAAGATACCAGCAAAACCTAGTAAACCAAGTATTGCTGAAGGTTCTGGCACTGCTGCGGGAGGTACGCCTTGAATAGTGAGTTCATAATTACCGCTGTGAGATATACCATCACTTAATTCAGTTAACCCGGAATTGGTAGCTTGAAAGCCGAATAAGTAGTCTGTTTTACCGTTATAGGTGTATTTAACAATTTCACTAGCTTGTATGACTCTACCAGCCAAAAGTGGTTGGAGACTAGAAGGTACAACAGGTAATAAAAGGCTAGTAGCATTTAAGTGACCTGCTAAACCGATACTGATTAAACCAGTAGTGTCATTTTGGTTGACGTAGGAAATATTGGGGTCACTGAAACGTTGATAGCCTCCATTATTAACAAAAGTATTGAATAAATTGTTAGCAGTTGTGTTTGTCCCAACTAAGCTACCTAAACCATTATTAATTAATGCTTGATTAAACCAATACCGTCCTAAGCTCAGTCCATCTTTGTATGTACTTGTCCAGTCACTTAAAGTAAGGCTGCTTAAGGTGAGAGATTTACCACCAATTTGTCCAGTCAAGGTGGTGTTTTTGGTGAAGTCGAAACCAGGTTGTTCACTGCTAGCTCTTAACTCTACGTTGCCAGTGGGCTGTACAGCATTGCCACCTAATACGCTTTGCACATTTGCCATTGTGGGGTTTTGCACGCGTACGGTTTTATTGCCTTGAACATCATATACATAGTAATCGCTGGCTGCGGTTCCACCAATTGTAGCGCCAGAGAGGGTGCCAGCTTGTGCAGGTGCAGTGGCGATCGCACCTACGCTAATCATCATTGAAGCACCAAGGGCAATTTTTTGAAAAGTAGCTTTCATGTTTTTCCGGTCTCCATCACTTGTAAGTTAATTTTTAAACTGATGCCGCTTCTAGATTTAGGCTGGCTTGACTACAGGATTTGGCTTTTTGGTAATGCAATTAATCACATTAGAGGTAACCAACATCCTTAGCCATGTTTAGTAGCTGAACGTACAAGGCTAGTTTATTCAACAGGGAGACATAATTGGGTAAAGTTCCTATGGTTTATCAATAAAAAGATGACCAATATTTCAAAGTTTTTTATATGTTTAAATACTTGGAATAGCAAAAATATATGTAAAAAATGCTACATTAAAAAAGATTGTAAATATGTGTAAAAATACTGATGAAATACTTCCAACAAAAAAATAAGGGGGTAAATCCCCCACTTTTTCGGATCAAGGACAAGATTTACCATTACTTTATGCAGGCAAATCTTGTAGTCCTATCCACCCAGTAATGGATTTGAGTTGTTTATTTAGATAAACAGTATTGTTTAAGGTTCTTCTTTTCTCAAGGATTGCAGATGATTCTCCTGTAACAGCCTCTACTAACTGATTAGATTTGTTCCAACTAAATACTGGCATTTCTTGCCAACAATTACGGCAAAACCAGTAAGTTTCTGAACCACGTGTGTGTTGTAAAAGTATATTAGAGCAGCAAGGACAGTAATACATATTTTTTCAATACCTGCCGATAAAAGTGTTATTTACAAATCAAAGTAGCTAGATAAATAGCCTCTTTTTACTGAAAACTAACTGGTTATATTTTGAATATAGTTTCTAAATGTGAGGAACTTGTGAAGAAAATTAAAACAAGCATGATCATATAGTATTTATACATATTTACTGAGTAATGACTTCCGATATTATTGAGCTATGTAGATGCAACAACGTTAATCGCTTCGCTCAAATTTAAAATGAAGCTCCATGGTTTAAGCCGTAGGCTTGAAGCAAGCCCATCGGATTTTTCGCGCTGTGCGTCTCGCAATAAATCTTTTGTGTATGAGACATAAATCAAGTAATTATGTCCATATATAAACAAAGACAAAAATTTCAATTTTTAAACATAAAATCTAGATAAAAGATGGATTTTAAGAGTGTATAGCACCCAGACATTAAGCATCAATATTAAATTTCCAGCTTGGAAATATAAGAATTTCCTAGACTATAGTCCTCTTAAAATTAAATTCAGATAGCAATCCTATCTGATTTGTGAAAATTCGCGGTCTCCAGATACCCGATTTCTCAAAGAAGTCGGGTATCTTAGTTTTCACGTTGCTATAGATAAAAATATATTCAGACATAATTCACAGAATTATGTCTAAGCAATCAATCTCAAAGACTTGAATTAATAGATTCAATTTGAAAATATCAAAATTAGGGCTAGATGAAGTCTAGTCTAATCTTACTTTTGATTCAAAGTACATTTTCTCTAGAGTAAAGGGGTAAGCCTAATGGCTAATATCAAAATAACAGAGTTATATCCTGCTGGATATGATCTATTTGTTGATTCCGAAAGTTTTCTGAATGAACTCGCCACTCAGGAAATGGGAACTATCGGAGGTGGTTTTTTTGGTAGTTTTAGTGGCGGTTTCTCTGGTAGTTTGTCTGGTGGCTGGTCTGGTGGTGGTGGTTCCTCTCACAGCGGTGGCGGATATTCGTCTAAATTTGGCGGCGGTCATTCTTCCAAGTTTGGCTCTTGGTTTTAAGAAAATGATATAAAAAGCTATTAGCTAAAAGCTAATAGCTTTGTTAATTAATTAACTGGAGGAGTCTTCAAAGTTACTCTTCCAGCTTTTTCTTAGGATACAAGGATTTTGGTATTAGGTTTCGCTGCGCTTAACCTAACCTACAATTTTTTTGCCGCATTTAAGGCTAGACACGCCACTATATTTTGGATATTTTTTTATCTGGAGACCACTAATTTTAGGCTAATCTTGAAACCCTTGTGGGATAAAAGGCATTTTTAATTCACATCCGACGTAAATGACAAATTAGCAACTTAGATATATTTTAGCTTATAAGCAATTAAGCTTGTTTCAATACGATTTGGAATGATATTGAAGGGAAGCTCGCTGAAACATAATTGCTGCAAAATTAGTGAGCAAACAAGTGATTGCAAGCCACAATAAAATATAAGTGGGAGCCATCACTACACCAATAATAAACCAGGTATAAACATGCAATATCATTACGGAAGCGAAAATAGTAGCGATCGCAGCAGATGGCCAAACTTGATATGATGGACGGCGAAATACTGTCAAGATAATTGTCAATAAAGTCGCAAGCAAGTTTGCTGGTACAAGAAATGCACAAATGCTCACACAGTTGGTGCGAGAGAACTCAGTTAAGATGTTGAAGAAATCAAGCATTAATTTTTGGGATAGTGTCAGCAATATATAACAACTTATTTTAACTGAATTCTAAATAACTAAACTTAAGTTAGCACATGGGTGAGTAATGCCATGATTTATGTAACATATTTTAAATTCCTTAATTTAGTGATGGTGGGCATCACTAAATGAAATAATTCGTAATTCGTAATGACGCGACGCTCCTCTGTCGCTCTAAGCGAAGCTATGCCGTAGGCTTTACGCTGACGCTATCGCTACCGCTGACGCTCGTATCTCGCTACCGCTTCGCTAACGCTAACGCTATCGAGGACTCGCTCTAAGCGAAGCTATGCCGCAGGCTTTACGCTGCGAAGCGCGTAATTAAGTTTTGTAATGGGGATTTGACCCCAACACAAAACTTGCCGATTATAGAACCGGGGGACTTAAACCCACAGAACTAGTTAACCTGGCAAAATCACTGTATCAATAACGTGAATTACACCATTATCGGCTTGAACATCTGCTGCTAAAACTGTGGCATTTTTTACCTCAAAAGCCTCAGAACAATCAACTCTGATGGGTGAACCTTCCACAGAATTAACAGTGCTGAGTTTTGCTAAATCAGCCTGTAACAACTTTCCTGGAACTACATGATACTTCAAGATTCTTGCTAGCTGAGGAATATTCTGCAACAAGGTTTGTATGGTTCCTGGTGGTAACTTCGCAAAAGCATCGTCGTTTGGCGCAAAGACAGTGAATGGCCCTGGACTTTTTAATGTTTCTACTAAACCAGCGGCTTGTACAGCCGCGACTAGTGTTTTAAAAGAATCAGCACTAACTGCAATATCAACAATATCAGCCATACATCTCACCTAATCTCTGCAAAAAATTTTAAAGGATAGTAAAACAATTTTAATTTTTATTACACAAAATCTAGTCATCTTTTGTCGTTTCTTCTTTGTAGATGCAAATGACTAACGATATTCTTAATCAAAGGCATGTTTCAAAGGCCAACCGTCCTGAAATACTAGCAGTTCTCCTGGTTGAATTGGCGTCCATACTTCGTTATCGGTGAGGGGAGTTGTGGCAATCACGGCAACGCGATCGCTTTCGGTGGTTAACTCCCGAAAATCTACGGTCATGTCTTGATCAATCAAGTGAGCTGCTGCAAAAGGTGCTTGGCGCACAATATAGCTGAGTTTAGTTGAGCAGTGGGTAAAAAAGTGTTCTCCATCTGATAATAAATAGTTAAATACACCTATTTGAGCGATTTCCTGTGTGATCTTCCGAAGTATTAGATAGAGTTCTTTGAGGGGAGGTTTACCTTGAGGAAAGCATTTTCGCAACGTTTCCAACATTAAACAGAATGCTTTTTCACTATCGGTGTTACCTACAGCTTGATAAAAGCCCATGCTGTGATGTCGAAAATCTGGTAAATTGCCGTTGTGGGCAAACACCCAATATCTACCCCAAAGTTCTCTGCGGAAAGGATGACAGTTGTGTAAAGCAATTTCACCTTGGGTAGCTTTGCGGATATGAGCAATCACATGGGTGGAGTGGATAGGAAAGTTTCGCACTAACTCCGCTACCGGAGAAATAACAGAAGGCTGGGAATCTAAAAATATCCGACATCCTTTTTCTTCAAAGAAAGCAATACCCCAACCATCGCTATGATGATCCGTTTTTCCTCCGCGTGCGGAAAATCCTTCAAAGGAAAAGCAAATATCTGTTGGAACATTGCAATTCATTCCTAATAGTTGGCACATGAATTTTGCAGCTCTAAATTTTGAACTCATCCCTGAAGATCAACATACTTCAGAATGCTGCATCGATTCTGGAGCGATCGCTTCAAATTGGGGAATGGGGAGTGGGGAGTAGGGAGTGGGAATAAATGTTAGTCTATTTTTTGTAACTGCGCTACTCTTGGGTCAAAGATTTTTTGTCCTAGACTGGCAAATTTAATCGCTACAGATGTTTTATTACCTGTACCAAAAACGTGGGTAATTTCACCTAAACCAAAAGTTTTGTGTAATACTCTATCCCCTACTTGCCAATCTTGTGCTGTCTCTGACTTGCCATTGGGTGCTGATGCAGTTTTTGTATAAGTTTGCCGCATCTTACTCTGGTTAACTAGCAGTTCTTCGGGGACTTCATCGAGGAATTGCGATCGCATTGCGGGTTCTCTTGAACCATACAGGCGGCGTTCACGAGCATGTGATAAATATAACCGCTCTTGGGCGCGGGTAATCCCTACGTAACACAGGCGACGTTCTTCCTCTAAAGCTGCGGGGTCGTTTATCGAACGGTAGTTAGGAAATAGCCCTTGTTCCAACCCAACTAAAAAGACCACGGGAAATTCTAGCCCTTTGGAAGCGTGCAGAGTCATTAAAGAAACTGCTGTCTGTCCTTCTTTTAAGTTATCCAAATCAGAACTCAAGGCGGCACTAGCAAGGAAGGCTGTTAAAGAAACATCCTCATTTTCTTCTTGAAATTGCAGTGCAGCGTTATAAAGTTCCTGCACGTTTTGGATTCTGTCTTCAGCTTCATCTGTACCTTGGGTTTGTAAGTCTTTGACGTAACCAGAATCTTCCAGAAGTCCCAGCAATATTTCCGCAACTGGAGTTGTTGTTGTTTCTTGTTGGTAACGGCAAATCATTTGAGCAAAGCCATTTACAGCCTTAGCAGAACGTCCAGCTAACGTATTAACTGATGTCTCATCACTCAGTATTTCCCACAAGGTAATGCCTAATTGCTGTCCGGCGTTATTTAAAGCATCGATGGTGGCTTTACCAATACCGCGCCGGGGGGTGTTAATAACTCGCAACAAACTGAGTGTATCAGCTGGGTTAGCGATCGCTCTTAAATAGGCTAAGACATCTTTAATTTCTTTGCGATCATAAAATTTAATTCCTCCCACAACTGTGTAAGGAATTTGATTTTTTACTAACAATTCTTCAAAGGGTCGCGATTGGGCGTTAGTGCGATAAAGTATGGCAAAACTACCCCAATTTAATTCGGGATGTTGATGTTCTAAAGTGCGAATTTGATTAATAGTAAATGCTGCTTCTGCTAGTTCATCATCAGCTTTATGACAATAAATCTGCTCACCTGCTCCCCGCGTTGGCTTGAGGATTTTATCAATTCTTTGTGTGTTGTTTTCAATTAGTTCGTTAGCTGCTTGGAGAATGTTTTCACAAGAGCGATAATTTTCTTCAAGCTTGACCATTGTGCGGGTATCTGCATCAGTTAGACCATCGCCAAAGTCTTCTTGAAATTCTAGCAAGATGGTGAAATCTGCCATTCTAAAACTGTAAATTGATTGGTCAGCATCACCTACTACAAATACAGAACGATTCCGCCATTCCCATTCACTTTTTCTATTTTCACCATTTGTCACTAACAAGCGAATGAGTTCGTATTGAGTGCGGTTAGTGTCTTGATATTCATCAACAAGGATATGGCAAAATTTCCGATGCCAATAACCCAATACTTGCTCATTTTGTTGAAATAATTTGGTGGGTATCAAAATTAAATCGTCAAAATCAAGAGCGTTGTTTTCTGCTAGTTTATCTTGATAGTTGCTGTAAACTTCTGCAATCACTCGTCCGCGATAGTTAGGTTGTTCACGCTCTAATTCTTGGGGTGAAAAACCTTGATTTTTAGCATTACTAATCGCGTAGCGCACAGAACGGGGTTCAAACTTTTTATCATCTAGCTTTAAATTTTTAGTGACGATTTCTTTAACTAAGCTTTGAGCATCAGACTCATCAAAAATAGAAAAATTGCGATTCCAGCGGCGTCCTTTTTCGTCTTGATACTTCTCAATATCAAAGCGGAGAATTCGAGAGAATAGACTGTGGAAAGTACCACACCACAAGTCTTTGATCACATTGCGCCAGACTTGCGATCGCAACTGCGTTTGATCGTATTCTGGCAACAAATCAAACCGCTGACCATATTCTTTGATTGCCAATTGTTCCGCAAACAGCTTTTGAATCCGTTCTTTCATCTCCCGCGCCGCTTTGTTGGTGAATGTGACTGCGAGGATATTTTCTGGGTCAACGCGATGTTTGAGAATTAAGTTAGCGATGCGATAAGTTAGGGCGCGTGTTTTACCGGAACCTGCGCCAGCAACAACCAGCAACGGGCCGCAGTAATGTTCAACTGCTTGGCGTTGGCTGGGGTTGAGGTGATTGAGAAAATCAATGGTTGTGGTCATGGATGCGAAAAAGCGATCGCAACTGCGTCACATCATAAAAAGAGTAACTATTGCCCAGGTTACAATATCCTACCCCCGGAATTCAAAAGTCAAGAAAAGTCGATGAGAATTTATCCCGTCAAAAGGTCTACGGTGTACACACAAACGATTAAATCACCCGCAATCTATTTTGTAGCGACTGTCTTGTGCGGCGGGACGAAAAGCCCGCCAAACAGGACGTCACTCCTACGAATGAAATAAACACTTTTTCTTCCCCCACTCCCCACTCCCTACTCCCTACTCCCTGTATTTCTTCAGAGTTAGGGCACTTCAATGGGAATCAAAGCATTTTCGGGTAAATAGTTATGAAAACGCCCATCATCGGAAAGGACTAAAATCAAGCGCAAAGGATAATCAGGGGGAACTTGTAAATCAGCCCATGGCACTGCCACCTCTAAACAACTATTTAAAGCTACTTGAGCGCGACTAAAACGGGGATGCCATTGATAATTTTCTCCCGCTTCCCGAAACTGAATCGATTGCGTCAGCAAATTAATTTCTAGATGATGGTGAAACAGATAATTAATTGGTGCTGCATCTGGCACATCTGCCAAGGGAACTGGGCTATTAAGCATTGTTTTATCTGGATAGAACCACAATAGATTTAAATCTGTCGGTAAATCGTGTCCTGGCGCAATCCCGCTTTTAAAGTCCATCCGTAAATAGAAATTGAGGTGGTCTACCCCGTACCAAAGTCTTTGGATGACACTACTGTTGTGCATTGTCCCCCGTGCCCCACCAATTTCTATGCGTCCAGCTTTGTCCCAGTCCTGTTCATCTCCTTTCCCATCGATAACTGGATGAATAAACCCTTCTGGTCTATGGTCTGCTCGAGCTGCATGAACTTCTACTGGTTGCCTGATGTACGACGGCACGGGTTCATTTAAAGCTTTGTAAATACCAAACAGGTGTTCTCTAAATAACTGGTCAAAAATGGCGTCTTGATTTGAGGAATGTCCTTCACCAAACCACCAGAACCAATCAGAACCTTCTGCGGCATATAAAGCTTCCCATGCTTCTGGGTTGTTTTCTTCTGTTGCTTCGGGGTGATTAGCTAGCACAATCCTGGCTTGGGTTAGGTAGTCCCAAGCGCGATTTTTGGCGGGATCGCCAATCCAGGTGGTGAAACTACCATCCACCCAAGAACCGCTATGCAGTTGTTCTCCGGGGATGGTTGCTGTTGGTGGGAATTGTTCAATAAATTCTGAGACGGTAACGAGTTTCAGATGGGGTTCGTTGCTTAAACTTTGGTATAAGGCTTCAAGGAAGGGTTTGCCATCTTGGGGATAAAATTCCCAGCAATTTTCTCCATCTAAAGCGATGGTAACTAACCAAGGTTGTTCGCTTTGATGGTCTCTTTGCATTTTTGCGATCGCTTGCAGGTGTCCTACTAAGTCGGCGGCTGCCTGTTTTGGCTGCATTGCCCCGTAGGTAAAGCCAATTAAATCTGATAATCTGTGGTCACGAAACACGATCGCCAAATCACCTGCGGGAGTTTGTAAGCGATACGGTCTGTATAAGATTTCTGGCTGCTGGACATTCCCTGCCCCATCCCGATGAAAGAAGTGTTTGAATGTCCATCCTAAGACGGCTTCGTCTGAGCAAATCCACTTAAAGCCTTGCTTGATTATATACGGTAATATCGCTGGACTGACTGATTGCTCTGAAGGCCATAAACCACGTGGCTCTTGGTCGAAGCGGTCTCTATAGAGTTCCCAGGCTTTACGTAAGTGACGGGGAATGTCTTCTGCCCACTGAAAACGATACTCAGGTATTGTCATATTTGGCACTGCTACCCGACCGGAGTTAGTATCAGCTAGTAAGGGTAAAATTGGATGGGTGTAAGGCGTCGTAGTGACTTCTAACTGTCCCGCCGCTTGCATTTGCCGATGCTGAGGGATGATGCGGCTGAGAATCTCACGCTGTTTGGAATAAATACGCTGGCGATCGCCTAAAGTAAAATTGCGACCCTGCTTTAACCATGCCGCAATTTCTGGATCATCCCAAAACAGAGGGTCAATCCATGCCAGATTGTGCCAAGCCAGTAAATCACCATAATCTGGTAATTCCCAATTTGCCAAACACCAAGCTTCTCCTTTTTCCCGCCTTTGTTGATACAACTCGGCATAGCGGGGATGAGGATCAATCAAGGTATGGTGATTGGCATCGAAAAAGTGTTGGATAATAAATTCCTGCTGTTGCTGGTTGAGTTGTTCAACTGGTGTCAAGCTGACTGTGAGATAAGGGTCAAAAGCAGTACCAGCGATGTAATCTTCTAATTGCAATATCAGCGATGGTACCAAATTCACCGTTTGGTGTAACTTTGGATACCGTTCTAATAACAATACCAAATCTAAATAATCTTTAGTGCCATGTAACCGTACCCAAGGTAAACGGTACTGCTGACTATGAGAAACTGAAACGCCGCTGCCAGGAGACTTGTACAGCGGCTGATGTTGATGCCAGATAAAGGCAACGTGAAGTGGGTAGGACATAGGCGTTTGGGAATTGGGAACTTGTACTGAGCGAAGTCGAAGTATGGGGAATCGGGAATTGGGAATTAGACGTTAGATATTAGGATAACTCCTCACCAGTCCCCATTACTCAGTCCTTAGTCCGTAGTAGTTTTGCAAGGCAACTTCAATGGATAAGCTAATAATCATTCAAATTGCATCCCCGCGTCTCCCCTTAAGCGCGTCCTCCGAAGTTTGCTCAACGGGGGGAACCCCCGCACGCAACTTCTCTTTGCGTCTTTCTGAGGCAAAGGATTATGCAAGTTCAAGGCAGATTAGCTTATGAGTAAATGAGAAAAACAAGATAAGTCTTTCCCTACTCCCTACTCCCTACTCCCCACTCCCTAAATTATTTGCTCAACTTCTGCAATTTCAGGAATCATTTCTCGCAAGCGGCGTTCAATACCCATTCTCAGGGTCATTGTAGAACTAGGGCAAGAACCACAAGCACCTTGCAAACGGAGTTTGACAATTGGGCCATCAAGTTCTACAAGTTCCACATTGCCCCCATCAGACATGAGATAAGGACGCATTTCATCTAATACTGTTTCTACGTTGTCTACTGTGAGTTCCATTGTTTGAGACCTGGTAAGTTAACGATTTCAATTGGTTTGGGGCTTTCCTTGGGCATTAATGATTATCCCCATGCACTAAGCCCTACTTCCTATTTCACATTCAAAATTTTATTTTCCAGCTTTATCGATCCTAGATCTAATTTTGGCTGGTTTGTGAGATATCTTGACTGCTTAGTTGCAATCGCCACTCATTAAAGAAGGGAACAGGGGATAGGAGCTTAGTTATCACTGTCCCCTGTCCCCTGTTCCCTATTTCCTAAAATTAGTTTCACTTCATCAGCAAAACTTTCCCAGCGTACAAAATGAAACGCCCCAGCGATGGAACCCCAGAGGTGTTCATCAGTTTCTAAATCTCGGCCTCGGTCTAGGCTAAAAAATTTATCTGCATCAATCTCAAATTCGTTATCAAGATAACTGTTTTTGCCGTCGCGGAACACAAGACAGCCTTTGCCAGCTTCAATCTTGCCTTTAAAGCTGTTGCCCGTCCATTCTACAACCATGTTGCAGCCTGGCATTCTCTCCAATTGGTCAACAGATAAAGCTTTGAGGCGTTCGGAGTTACGGGATGCACCGTAAAATTTTTGTTCTTCTTTGACATTGTAGTGTTCAATGACAATATGATTGTCTGCCTCAATCAACTTCATTACCCGCATCCGGTAAGGTTGTGTGAGCATATAATCATATGCCTGTTCTAGAAATAAACTCACCCCTGATAAAAATTCTAAAGGCAAAGGACGAATACACACACGAATGTGGGCAAAAAAAGGTGGGTTTTCAAAAGCTTGTTCTTGATTGCTAAAATCTGCTGCCATCCAACGCGCTAAGGTGGCAATATCCGTAGAATGAGTCATTATAGATGTTCAACCAGTTGTTTGAAAATTCACTGGGAGTATTGTAATGCTTGGGAATGGGGAGTGGGGAGTCAAGAGGGCGCGTCTTTCCCTCTTTGCGTCTTCCCCCTCCCGCGTCTTAAGAACGATTTGGGTGCAAATTCAAGGTATAACAGCTTAATTACGAATTACGTTAGCGTAGCGGTAGCGAGTCATCGATAGCGAAGCGTTAGCGACACAGGAGCGTCGCGTCATTACGAATTACGAATTTTTTAATATGCTTATGTTACGACGTTTGGGTTTTATTGTTGCGGCTACTATACTTTTTAGCAGTTCTTTGACGCTGGCGGAGAGTAAAAAGCCGAAACAGCCAGATAAATATCCTCCTAGTCCGCTAGAAGCTACCACATCTGATCCGCTGTTACCACCTTTGCTTAACAAACAGCCGTTAAGTGCCGAGGAATTGCAAAAGTTAGAGGCGGCGTTGGATGAGTTGAATCAACAAGCTGCGTCAAAACTGCAAGCTGGGGATAAGGTGGCGGCGTTTGACATTTGGAACCGAGAACTGCGCTTAAGGCGCTACTTGGGTTTAGTATCGGAGGTAAAAGCACTATCACGAGTTGGTGCGATCGCTTGGAATCAAAACGATACCCAAGAAGTACAATATATTACTCAACGATTGCAAGCTATCCAAAAACAGGCACTATCTGAAAAAAGTGTAGATCTACAATTGTGGCGATCGCTAGGTGAAGCTTACCAAAATGTGCGTGTGCCTAAGCAAGCTGTAGAAGCTTACAATCAAGTTTTGGCTATGGTGCGACAACAAAAAGATACAGCAGCAGAAGTGCAAACCTTGAAGACAATTGGCGGACTACATCTGAGTTGGTTTGATTATCCTCAAGCTGCTAAAACCTATGAAGAATTATTAAGCTTTGCTACTGCTCAAGGCGATCGCTTCAACGAGGTAGCATATTTGCAACAGTTAGCTTATATTTACGAACTGGCAAACCAACCCCAAAGTTCAATCAATACACGTAATCAGCTCGCAGAAATTTATACGAGCCAGAATAATTTTACTGAAATACCAAAATTAAAGCTAGCGATCGCCTCAAATTATGAATCCCTAGCTAAAGAAAATCCCAATTTATTGATAGAGGCTTTTAAAAACTATCAACAAGCTTATAACACTGCTTGGCAGTTACAACAGTATGTGAGATCTGGTGAAGCTTTACAGAAATTAATTGCACTGTATCGTTCTCAAGGACAAATAGATGAGGCTTTGCAAGCTAGCCAAATTCTCGTAGAGGTAGAGGAACGAGCCGTCAATTTTTATGGAATGATGCAAGCCTACGACCAAATTGGAAAATTGTATTTAGAACGCAAAGAGTATCCTCAAGCACTAACAGCTTTTCAAAAAGGGTTAGAACTGGCGCAACAAATTAAACATGAAGAAGCATATTTTACTCAGCAAATTGAAAAGTTGTCGAAGGGGAATGGGGAATAATTCTCTTGATCACCAAAATTACATATTGCATAAAAAAGTATTAAATTTAATAAAATCTTTTTCAACATAAGGTTAAATTAACAATTACTTGCTTTTTACATTTAATTAAATCTTCCTATAAATCAAGCGAGTTTTGTATAAGAGTATTACATTCTTGTCTGGGTTATACCAATTCACGAAAATCTTGATACAAATACAGACGGTGTAGAGACACACTTTTGAAGCGTCTTTACAAGATTTATGTGTATCGCCATTAATGTGAAATGGTATTAATTGTGAGTTTAAGCAATTGAAAACTCATAATCTCTGTTAGGGTAAATCCAATATTGATGAGCATAAAATTTGCAAATTAGCCATCAAGTAAACGGATTAAAATCTACTGTAATTTAGTTAAATAGTAAATAGTAAAAACTATTCTCTATTCCCCATTCCCAATTCCCCAATTTTATGACATCAATAGCAGGTAAAACAGTTCTTTTAACCGGTGCTTCTGGTGGCATTGGAGCATTTATTGCGCGTGCTTTAGCAAAAGAGCAAGCAACAGTAGTTAGCGTTTCTCGCTCACAAGCAATTCTAGAGCAAATATCTGCTGAAGTGGAAGCTTTAGGTGGTAAAGGAATCAGCATTCCATTTGATATTAGCAAAGTGGAAGAATTATCAATTTTAGTACAGCAGATTAATCAACTTGCAGGTCAAATTGATATTGTGATTAATAATGCTGCTGTTGAGAAATATCGACCTTTTCAAAATTATTCATTGGAGGATATCTATTCTATATTGACAACCAATTTAATTGCAGGGATGGAATTAACCCGTTTGATATTACCGAGTATGATAGCTCGTAATAGCGGTCATGTTGTTAATATTGCATCTGGTTCTGGCAAAAAAGGAGCGCCATATAACAGTATTTATTCAGCAAGTAAAGCTGGTTTAATTATGTGGGCTGATGCACTGCGACAAGAATTAGCTGATACTAATGTCGAGATATCGGTAGTTTGTCCAGGGTATACCGCAGCGGGAATGTTTGTCGCTTTTGGACAACCTGCACCTAGTTTAGCGCGTGTTGCTCAACCGAATGATGTGGCGATCGCAGTTCTAAAAGCAATTAAAGAAAACCAGCCAGAAGTCATGCTAGATGGAGTTCTCACAAGACTTTTGTTTTCTAATATCCAGCTTTTTCCTAAATTTGGAGATGCAATTTATCAGTGGATTGGTTTGAGAAAATTAAACAAAACCTGTGCAGAAAATCAAATGCGCGGATAAATCAGTTATCAGTTACTTCTACTGAGCGCAAGTAGCTTTGCTCCAATTCGTAATTGCTAACGACGCTGGGCTACCGCTGCGAAGAAGCGTCATTACGAATTACGAATTATTTTGTCATCTACCATTATTAATTTCTAATTACCACAGAGGAAAAAATGACTGAAGCTCATTACGATGTAATCATTATTGGCACAGGTGCTGGTGGTGGCACTTTAGCTTATAAACTAGCAGCAAGCGGTAAAAAAATTTTAGTTTTAGAGCGCGGTACTTTCTTACCTAGAAGTAAAACTAATTGGGATTCTAAGCAAGTATTGCAAAAAGAATACTATCGTACTTCCGAGATATGGTATGACAAAAACGGTAAAGCCATACATCCGCTAACGTATTATTATGTTGGTGGTAACACTAAGTTTTATGGTGGGGCACTGTTTAGATTTCGTGAACGAGACTTTGAAAAAGTTATTCATCACGGTGGGATTTCTCCTGAGTGGCCTTTAAAATATCGAGATTTTGCCCCATATTATGAGCAGGCTGAAAAACTTTATGAAGTACATGGTAGGCGAGGTCTTGATCCTACTGAACCACAAATTCATGTAGACTACCCCTCACCACCAGTCAGTCATGAACCATACATTCAAGAAATCCATGATGCTTTAAAAAATAGAGGCTTGCATCCCTTTTATTTACCTCTTGCTATCAAACTGAATGAAGTTCATCGACATTTAAGTGCTTGTATTCGTTGTGATACTTGCGATGGTTTTCCATGTTTAATTAATGCGAAAGCTGATGCTGAGATTAATGGTTTGCGTCCAGCAATGGCATCCCAAAATCTCACTTTGATCACCCAAGCTAAAGTTGTGCGTTTGCATACAAATGCATCGGGTAGAGAAATTACTAGTGTAGAGACAGAAATTGCAGGTCAAACTCAGATATTCTCTGGAGATATTATAGTTGTTGCTTGTGGTGCAATTAACTCAGCCGCACTATTATTAAAGTCTGCTAATGACCAACATCCAAATGGATTAGCTAATAGTTCTAATTTAGTGGGACGCAATTACATGGCACATAAATTCGCGGTGATCATGACGCTAAGTACAAAACTAAATCCGACAGTTTTTCAAAAGACGCTAGCAGTTAATGATTTTTATTGGGGGGAACAAGATTATTCCTATCCAATGGGAAGTATACAAATGCTGGGTAATGTTAATAAAGATAGGGTTGCCGCTCATGGGCCATCTATGATGCCCAGCATGATAGCTGAGAAAGTGGCAAATCATTCTGTTGCTTGGTTGCTAATTACTGAAGACTTACCAGATATTAATAATCGTGTGCATGTGAATGCCAATAAACTATTTATTGACTATACAAGTAATAATGATTCAGTGTTTAATCATTTAATTAAACGCTGGACTGAAGTATTAAAATCTATTGAGCAACGCCATAAAACTAGAAATTTTTCGTTACATATCCCTCAAAAGATGACTGTAAAAGAAGTCGGGCATCAGTGTGGAACCTGCCGTTTTGGTGAAGATCCCAAGACTTCAGTGCTTGATATCAATTGCCGGACTCACGAGATTGATAATCTTTACGTTGTTGATAGTAGCTTTTTCCCATCTAGCACTGCTTTAAATCCATCGCTAACAATTATTGCGAATGCATTGCGGGTTGGAGAGCATTTACTCGAAAGATTCAATTAGAGAGAGGATAGGGGATAGGGGACAGTATGAAGGTATTTATGCTTTTTTTGAATAGAAAATTCAAAAATAAATAAAGTCCGCTTTCGCGGACTTTGGACATTGGATAAGGTTAAGTTGTCACCAAGAGCGCCTACAAGGTGTTAGACACATTTATATTTTTTCTGAATGGAGTTTAAAAATCAAGTTATTTCAATCAAACATTAGGACTCAATACCTGGATTTATGTCTTATGAAAATGTGATTTTCAAATCATGTGTTGAGATGTTTAATCCGTGTATAATTAATATAAAAGCTTTTAAAAAATAAGCTAGTGAGTAAAAATTGAGATAAATAAATATGCAACTTGTTATTTAATTTACTACTTATCCAGACATAATTAAGAAATTTATGTCGAAATTTCTGTTAATAAGATCCCCGACTTCTCAAAGAAGTTGGGGATCTGAGGTTTTTAGCGATCGCTACTTGTATTTCACGCTACCTTTGCTTTCTTCGATGCTTCTACAAGTTGGTAGAGTCTGTCTTCAAACTTTTGCATACATGCCGACCAATCGAATTCGAGGATGGAAGGACGAGCTTGACTAGTCAATTCTGCTTTCAAGTCGGGGTTTTCTAAAATTGCAATTACTCTTTGAGCAAAATCCACAGGATCATTGGGTTCGGCTAGGAAACCATTACGACCGGGGAATACCTGCTCGGTAGTTGAGGGTGCAAAAGCTGCGACCACAGGAGTTCCAGACGCTAGTGCCTCATTGGTTGTGGTGCAAAAGTTTTCAGTAACGGAGGGGTTAACAAATACATCTGCTCTGGCAAACCAACCCAAAAGCTCTGTACCATGGGATTCTCCCCAGATGGTGATGCCTGTAATATTTTGGGCACGTTGACGGATTTCTTCATCTTGGGGGCCGCTACCCACAATCACCAAATGGACATTGGGGATTTTGGCAGCAATCAAAGGATATGCATCTATGAGTTGAGAGACATTCTTTTCCGCTGTGATGCGTCCAACAAACAACAAAGTTAGCCTATCGTCGTTGGGGATAGGGTTGTATGTGATGTTGCGCGGATGAAATTTTTCGCAGTCGATGCCTTGATAGGGGAGGTATTCACTGCGTTGACATTTCAAGTTTTTATATTTAGTGAGTTGTTCTCTAGAAGAGAATAAGTTGAGGTCATAAAAATCACTAAACTGCTTGACCAACGTAGGAATGATGGGACGAATCAAGTTGAAAAACGAGTCTCCCAAGTAATATTTGATATAAGCAACGATATCGGTATGAAAGAGCGATATCGTAGGAGTTCTTGTTTTCTTGGCATATTCACTACCAATCGGGCGACCATAACCTTGCAAAAAGAGCGAGTATAGTCCTCGCATTTGTGCCGCTTCTTCTACTACCACAATGTCAGGCTGGAAGTTTTCTAGTAACTTCGTATCACTCCAATGCCGATAGCTTAGTGGTTGAGGAAGAGATTTGTAGAAGATTAACGGCTTAGTGGGAAATGCATAAGCAGAAAAGTTAGAAAAAGATTGTAGCTCACTCAGTCCTTCCATGGGGCGATCACTAACCTTTTTCGGATACTGATCATTGATTTGCGGATGGACAAGAAAAACTTCATGCCCTTGCTGCAACAACCAATGAACCCGTTGATGAACTGCGATGGAAACCCCCGTTAAAAAAGGAGCATATAGTCCTGTGAATAGGGCAATGCGGAGTGGTGATTTGTTCATGGGTGTGGGGAGTGGGGAGTCGGGAGTGGGGAGTGGGGAGTGGGGAGTGGGGAGTGGGGAGTGGGGAATTGGGAATTTCTTTCTCCCTCATCCCCCGTTCACTGAGCGAAGTCGAAGTGCATCCCGTTAGAGAGAAATCTTGTCGCCTGGTTGATCTAGAAATTGATAAGGGCGGTATTCAAGTAGGCGAATGTTCCAAGGCCCCCTAACTCGATATGTGACGCCGCGCCATGTGACTGTTGGCATCCGAAAGGACGATATCATTGCTAGTCCGTAAACCCATTGTGTGAGCAGAGTTGCGATCAACATCTTGACGACTGTAGCAACTGATAATTTTGCCGTCGGCTCACCATGAGAGCGAATGACTCGCTGTACGCCTTGCTCTAAAAAGAGCATGAGCAAGACTAATCCTGTCATATAGCTCACAAAGCAAGTCAAGCACAAAGCAGCGGCATACCATTCTCCGCTCAAGAAGGCTAGGAAAAACAATGCGGTGACGAGAGTTGGAGTTAATATCGTTAAAATTGCATCTCCAACTACAAACCACCACCAAGGATGATAAAGTCGTGAAGAAAGTAGTTGGCGCTGGAGCCAGTATCTTAAGCTGGGTAAGTCGCACTCTTCCCGATTCAGCATAATCAGAGAAGGCACAAACCTAACCTGCATTCCATGTTGTGCAAGAACACTACGGATCATCGTATCTTCACCGTAGGCTTGTCCCCACTTTTCTAGCAGTCCTGTTTGGTGTAGGACTTCTGTTTTGATAGCTAAAGTTCCACCCCAAGGAATCCCGTACAGATACATTTGCACGACTGCGGAAACGTTCCAGATGTACCGCACTAAAGAACCCCAATATCTACCCGTCGGCAAATACCAACGATTACCCGTTGTCGCTCCGATCTTGGGATGAGTCAGAGGTGTGACTAATTCTCGCAGCCAATTGGGATGGGTTACTGTATCGGCATCCACTAAGGCAACAACTTGATAGGAATTATCTAACTCTGAAACAGCTTGGATGAGAGAACTACATTTGAGACTACAATTTTTCCGTATGATTCGCAGGCGGCTGATTTGAACGTTAGTCGCTCCTTGCTCTAGGACGGTATCAACGGCAATTTGCCAAGCCGGATCTTCCTGACTATCAACAATCAGCTTTAAATCATAATGTGGGTAATTCTGCTTGATGAGCGATCGCAAACAGTTTCCCAGAAAAGGATCAGCTCCGCGCAAGCACAGAATTACGGCAGTTTTGGGTAACTGCTCGTCTGGTAATGAGATGGTTTGATGTGAGTGCAGACACCGCAAAAAGACAAAGCTTAAACACACCTGAATAACCAGCCAACCCAGCAAATACTTGGATAAAAATATCGCCCATTCATTCATCTGAATTACCTCTGTGTAATTCAGGTGATTGGGGATTGGGAACTGGGGACTGGGTACTGGGGACTGGGAACTGGGAACTGGGGACTGGGGACTGGGTACTGGGGACTGGGGACTGGGGACTGGGGACTGGGGACTGGGTACTGGGGACTGGGGACTGGGTACTGGGGACTGGGGACTGGGTACTGGGGACTAGGGATTGGGAAGATGAGTATGTAGATTTAAGCCCTAACCAATCTGTGAAAATCGAAGGAGTTGCAATGCTATGAAATTGCTTAGTCATAGTAGAAGGAATATTCCATGAAAATGCTGGTTTCAGATTTAGGACTTACGCAGCAAATCATGAACATCCTGGTGAATGGGGAGTGTAAGAGGACGCGGTGACGCGGTGACACGGGGAATGTAAATGAAAGTTTCTCCGCGTCCCCGCGTCTCCCTCTGTTTGCGTCTTCTCCCTCATCCCCCTCATCCCTGACTGAGTTAGAGAGAAATCTTGCTATCAACGGGTTGATCTAACCACTGGTAGGGGCGGTATTCGATTAATCGGATTTTCCACGGCCCTTTAACTCGATAAGCGACGCCGCGCCAGGTGACTGTTGATGTCCACAGGGAAGATAGCATTGCTAAGCCATAAACCCACTGTGTTAAAGGGATGGCAATCAACATTCTCAAGACTGTGGTGAGTGATATTTTAGCGATCGCTTGGTCATTAGAACGCAGTACTTGCTGTACTCCTTGTTCTAAAATCAGCATTAGCAAGAGTAAGCCGACAGTATAGATGCAATAGCAACCACTCAACAAAGCCGCCGCTTCCCATTGTGTTTCTAACAACGACTCAATGAATAAAACTATGACTGCTGTAGGGAATAAAATCCCGGAAACAGCTTCACTGACTATAGCCAACCAACGCGGGTGATAAAGTCGAGAATAGAGGATGAGGCGTTTGAGATAGTCTAGAAAGCCAAATAAATCGCTCTCTTCGTGATTAACTATCAATGCTGAAGGTACAAATTTGACCTGCAAGCCATGCTTTCTCAAAATGCGATGAATCATCAGATCCTCGCCTAAAGCTTGTCCCCATTTATCTAGCAGTTCTGTTTGGCGAAGTATTTCTGTTTTGACAGCCAAAGTTCCGCCCCAAGGAATTTGGAAGAAAAACATTTGTACTACGGTAGATACATTCCCTATGTAGCGAATTAGAGAACCCCAATATTTTCCTGTTGGTACATACCAACGATTCCCGGTTGTTGCTCCTACTTTGGGATCAGCTAGAGGGCTGACTAGTTCCCTTAGCCAATTCCGATGAACTATCGTATCAGCATCAACTAGAGCAACTACTTTATAGGAATCGTCTAATTCTGAAACAGCTTGGACTAAGGAACTGCATTTAAGACTACAGTTGTTACGTACTATGAGCAAAGGGCTAATTTTCACATTGGTTGCTTTTTGCTCTTTGATAGTATCGTTAGCAATTTGCCAAGCTGGGTCTTCGTGACTATCAACGATTAGCCTTAAATCATACTGTGGATAGTTCTGTTTGAGAAGCGATCGCAAACAATTTGGTAGAAATGGATCAGCTCCGCGTAAGCACAGAATCACAGCTGTTTTCGGTAATTGTTCATCTGATAATAAGTTTTTAGGGCGCAAGCGCAGAAACCATAAAAAAATCAGTGTTAAAGTCGCCTGAATAGTCAGCCAACTCAGTAAAGACTTGGACAAAAATATCGTCAAATCTTTCATTAAATTATTAACCTAAGTTGCTTGATTAGTTATCAGTGAACAGTTATCAGTTAACTGATAACTGTTCACTCTTTTAGGGATCAAGTGAGTATTTCATTACAATCTTGACTGTGGTGTTTTTGCTAATTGCAACGCTGGCGTCGCGAAATTTTGGTGTGCCTGTTTGGATGGATACAGTCGGATTTTTGGATATGCCAAAACCTTCTTTGGGAATACCAAAAAAGTCACTGTTGAGTTTGCGATCGCCATTTTGATCGTCAACTACAGCAATAGCATAAGTCCCTGGTTTTAAGCCGGAGAATACTGTTTTGATAGAGCTTCCTGTAATCTTTGTGCAACCACTTTGAACTTCGCTAGTATTACTAAGAGGGAATCCTTTTTCACTGGCATAAATTCGGAAGCAAATTTCACCTTTTTGATGACGGATGCCATTAACGATGACATTAAGTGTTGCAGTTTGTTCGGCATTTGCTGTTTTAGCAAAGCTGATGCAAGCTAAAGTGGCAAGTAAAAAATGGTGAAATGGGAAGATTTTCAACATAATAAATAGGTAAAAATTGTGGTTGTAAAAAGCTGCGATCGCAAACTTTTTTTATTAAATCAAGAAGTGATTCGTCGTTTTTTGAAAAATGTTCGTTGCCAACGCTGCCAAAGTAATTGCCAAACTTTGATTAAATCTTTTAGTAGTAAATATTCTGTACCTTTCAATTTCTGAGATATACTTGCATAACAACGTAGCCGCTCAGACAAACTCAATTTGACCAACCATACAGAAACTATGTACTCCCAAAACATTTTCCAATGTGGTAGCAAAACCTTTCCTTTATTTGTTGAATCAAACCACACTGAATATGCATAGAAATCAGGCACCATCGCAGAATCTTTGGAATTATTCAAAAAAGATAGATAATCAGGCCAAAACATACTCATCGATTGTTGTGGATGATGCCTAGCAAAAAATAAATATTCTGGGATTTCATAAAATCGACCGAGAAGACCAAGCCTTAATAAGAAAATTCCATCTGCATTGCCATAACCACCCATGAGTGGTATTTTCTTCAAGGCACTAGCACGGATTACGCCATAACACTGATAACATAAATGCTTAGTCAGCAATTCATCAAAACGCTTGTATGGTTTTAGTGAATCTGTTTGAAGTTTAATATTGTAATTTTGCAGAAAATTACCCTGTTCATCAATTAAAGATGTTTGAGAGTTGCATAAAATTATGGTTGGGTCTTGGTCAAGCACCTCAACGCACTTTTGGATAAAATCTGGAGCATGTAAATCATCATATGCTGCCCATTTAAAGTACTCGCCTGAAGACAATTTAAAGACTTGATTAAAGTTCCGGGCACAACCAATATTTTGAGAATTGCGATAGTAACATATGCGTTGATCTTGCTTAGCGTATGCTCTACAAATTTCTTCGGTTTTGTCTGTAGATGCATTATCTGATATAATTAATTCAAAATCTGTAAAAGTCTGAGCTAAAAGCGAATCTATAGCTTCTTCAAGAAATTTCTCACCATTGTATACAGGTAATCCAATACTTAATCGCGGCTGACTACTATTCATAGAAAACAAGCCTCCGGAAAGTATGTAATTTGTAATTCGTAATTAAGTTATGGTTATAAGTTAAATTGAGGAACAAAGCCTAAAATTTACGTTGATTTGTTGGCTTTTACGTTACTTAACCTAACCTACCAGTAGTGTGACTGAACTAAATTTGTGTATTAGCAAATTCTTGTGGGATGGGCAAGATGCCCATCCAGCGCGGCACACTACAAGAAAGCTTAGATATCGGTGTTTTGCAGCCATTGATGTGTTCGCTGCATTCCTTCTTCTAGAGAAATCATTGGTTGATAATTTAACAAGCTTTTAGCTTTGGCAATAGAGTAAGCATAGGGACGAGTCATAAAATCTATAGACTCAGGTAAAATATCAACTTTTTTCCGAAAAAGTTTTTGTCCTTGAACTCGCAGCTTTAAAAACAGCTTAATTTCATCTTTTGGTAATGAAAGAGGAGCAGGTAAACCCTCCATTGCTGCTAGGCGCGTGAAATAGTCTTTCCAAGAAGTTTCTTCGCCATCGGTAATATTAAATATTTCACCGTGAGTTTCTTTTTCTATTGCGAGAAAGATGGCATTAATTAGATTATCTATATAGAGATGATTAATGACGCCTTTACCATCATTCGCATAAGCAAACATTTTTTGACGCATCATCGTAATTGGTCTAACTACCCAAGAAATACTACCAGGGCCATAAACATCTCCAGCTCGAATAATAATAATGCCAAAATCAGAAGAAGTATTTAGTTTTAAAAGTGCTTGTTCTGCTTCGATTTTAGTTTGACAGTAAGGATTATTTTCGTGAGCAAGAGGCCCTGATTCTCTAACACCATTAGGATAATCAAAGCCATAAACCATCACACTAGAAAGATGCACAAAGGTTTTAACCCCAGCATTTTTAGCAGCTTCAGCTATATTAACGGTGCCACCAACATTTATCTGACGAAAATCATCTAGCGGGCCAGCTTCTTCGGTGATTTGAGTTGTATGTAAAACAATATCTACTCCTTGACAAGCCTTTTGAGCAGTAGCACTATCGGTAATACTACCAACAATCACATCAACGCCTAAATTTTGCGCTTGCTTATCCTGTTGTGTAGATTGCAGTCCACGAACTTTCATTCCCTGCATTATGGCTAATTCGGCTGTACGTAAACCGATAAATCCATCAATTCCAGTAATTAAAAGAGTTTTATTTTGGAAATTCATAGAGCAGGGGATATACCTATTTGGAATTTTGATTATTAGACATCTTGCATAAATCTTTTTTACCGGGCTACGCCCCGCTTCTCTACGAGACGCTTCGCCAACGCGAACGCTAACACGCATAGACGCAGAGAAGAACGCGAAAAGAATAATTTTTGCAAGATGTGAGCGCCCAATGGGCGCGATTACACGCCCACAATAAAATCAAGAAACACATTCAAATTCAAAACCTGAAATTATTACTGGGTAAGATTTATAAAATGTGTTTCTCAGGAGTTGAGTAAAAACTCTTGCTTTTAGAAAATATCCGCTGGGTCTGCGGAACGGAGTTTATTGATAGCAAGTGCCCCGGAAGTGATGCACATTAAAATTGCTGAAGTCAAAACGAGTATTGCATTATTAGCAGTCATGACTATTGGTAGTTTAGTAGCTTCCATGGCGAAGTCATATAAACCTAAAGAAGCAATAAAGCCAGGTATATAACCTAAAAGCGCCAAGATTAAAGCTTGCTGAAAAACTACATTTAATAAATACTTGTTTGCGTAGCCAATCGCTTTTAGAGTAGCGTAAGCAACAAACTGTGTAGCAATATTGCTGTAAAGAATTTGGTAAACAATAACCACACCAACAACAGAAGCCATTGTTAGCATCAGGTTAAGAATAAAACCGATGGGTGTTCTAACTGACCAATATTTTTTTTCAAAATCAATAAAGCCTTGGCGGGTAAAAACCTGGACATCGTCGGGTAAGCTTGTTTGCAAATTTTTGAGTACTTTTTCTGGGTCAGCGCCAGGTTTGAGAGTGATGATACCGACATCAATCATTTCTGCGGGACGAGTATTAGGATTTATTCTGAGGAAGGTTGAATCACTGACAATTAAATTACCATCAACTCCAAAGGAAGGGCCTAAGCTGAATAATCCACCTATTCTCACTTTGTAGCCAATTAATGAATTAAAGGGAAATATTTCAATTGTTTGTTCTGTATCTCCTGTGTTAAATTTTTCCGCGATGGGGCCAAATTCTGTACGGGAATTCCTATCAAAAAGCATGACATCAGGGATTTTGAGTTTGTCTAAGTTCTGCTCAATTTCTGGGATGTTCATGACAGACCTGCCTGGGTCAAAACCAATAACATATATTGAATATTTCTCACCAGTTACAGGATTTTTTAACTTGGCAAATTGTAGATACATGGGGCTGCCTGATTCTACACCATCGAACCCCAATGCTTGGTACAAACGTGTCCGCGAAAAACTTTGATTTGAGGTCAAAGATTTATATTGCGAACTAACTAAAAATAAGTCTCCTCGTAGGCTTTGGTGTACTGCGGTTGCACTAGAATAAAGAGCATCTTGAAAACCAAGTTGCACAAACATCAGCAATACGATAAAAGCAATACCTGCTATAGCTACTAGAAAACGAATTTTTTGCTGAACTAGCTGTAGCCATGCTAAAGGAATTTTAAAGTTCATGGATTTTATTGTTATTTGTTAGTTTGTAGTAAGCACTAAAGTGCTTAAAGTCCTATGAGTACTAAAGTACTCACTACTAACCAGAACTAAATCCCAATAGCAACGTCAACCTGTAAGTTGGTTAAACGAGCGACTCGTTGACTATCTGCGGGACTATCGATGGAAATTTTGACTTCAACTATTCTGCGGTCTGTGTCGGAACCGGGGTTAAGGCTAAAAATACTTTGTTTATCAACTTGCCAACCTATTTCTTTGACTGTTCCCTGCAATTTTCCAGAAAAGGCGCTGCTGTTAATGGTGGCTTTTTGACCTAGACGCACTTTTTGAATGTCGGTTTGATAGACTTCAGCAATTACATACATTTGCGATGTTTTGCCGATTTCCGCAAATCCTGTGTTGCTGATGACTTCTCCGGTTTTGGTGTGAATTTTTAAAATTTTGCCGTTGATGGGAGATTTGATGTAGGTTAATTCTTGGTCGGCTTTTGCTTGTTTGACCGCAGTCATGGCGCTGGTGACTTCGGTTTGGGCGACTTCAACGTCTACGTTGCGTACTTCACTAACGCTGTTGAGTTTGGCTTGGGCTTCTTGGAGTTGGGCTTGGAGGGTGTTTTGAGTTCGGCTGAGGGTGGCTTGGGCTTCTTGGAGTTGCTGTTGTGCTGTTTTGAGTTGTAAAGCTTTGTTGTCGGCTGTGGAGGCCGCGATCGCACCTTGTTTGTATAATTGCTGGTAGCGATCGTTCTCGGTTTGAGCGTTGTCTACTTGGGCTTGGATGCGGTTAATTGTCGCTTCTTGGGCAGCAATGTCCCCTTTTAATTGTGACTCTAAATTAGCGATCGTTGCTTTTTGAGCGTCTATATCTCCGGTCTTAGCACCTGACTTAACTTGCGCTAGTTTAGCTTTAGCAAGTTGCAGTTTATCTAAAGATTGTTCTAGAGCTGTTGTAGAGCGAGCATAGTTTTCTAACAATGCTAGTACTTGCCCTGCTTTAACTGTGTCCCCTTCTTTAACTAACAGTTTTTCTACTCGCACACCGTTGTTGGAATTGGGAGCAGATAAAGAAGTAACTTCGCCTTCTGGCTGCAAACGTCCTAAAGCGGTGACTGCAACTTTAACGGGAGCTGTTTTTGGAGGGTTTGCGGGGGGAGTTTGAGCTTTTGGTTTTGACCAAAAGGGTGAAAAACTGTAGAAAGATACTAAACCGGCGGCGAAAGTAATAGAAGCTGCTAGAACTATTTGCCACCGAGCGATATTTTTTGTAAATAATCGGTTTTCTTTGTTTGCTGTCATATTTTTATCCCAATTATGCATTTTTAGGTGGTGGTCTATATGGCTACATCAGTTAATTAGAATAGGCTCAACAGATTTATCCAAAAATGAACTAAGAAGATTTTTCTTTGTGGTTTTATCTTCATAGAAAGCGATGGATTTAAGATTAATTCGTAATTTTTAGGGGCGTATTTTAATATGCCCATACTTTTTTAACCAAGTGGTTTTCAAGATATTTCCCCGTGGGTGAAATAATAAATTTTTTGCCAATTTGGTTGACTCGCTTCTTTTTCAAAGATCTTTTTTAACGTAGACGCAGAGCGGCTTCCCGCAGGGTACCGCCGATACGCTTTCTCTACGAGAGGCTTCCGCCAACGCGCAGCGTTTCCGGTAAAAGAAGGACGCAGAGGAAGAAGGAAGAGAGATGGTTTTATATTGAGAAGTGGGTAGTTAGTTTTATTTGAAGAGAGAATTTTGATGGCAGCTCTTAACATGGAGGTTTCAAATGGAGATTTATATGCTACCTGAAGCAAGTTAGTACGGGCATATTGCAAAATGCCTCTACGAAATGGGGATCTCTTATTTTCGGATAGAGAGGAAAAACTGTTCCCTTATTTGATGATTTTTGAATTATTTGCAGCCTGATAGGGCTATCTTGAAAAAGCAATAGTCTTGAACTCCGATGCTTCTTAAGTTCTATCCCAATTTTGCATTTAATCAAGTAGCGTAAAATACAATAACGGTGGATGAAAACTTTAAATCTCACGAAGGATGGAGCGCCCAAAAATTAAGCTATCAAAATGGAGTAACTAATGATTAAGTATTGCAAAAAACCTTGGAGTTGTCAACACAATAAGTTTGTCAGACTGTTCTTAGGGCTGTTGTGTACTATAAGACATTCTCATCATTTGTGAGAATAAAACCATAATTTTGCTCGTGTTCATCAAATATAATTGGGTTATTTAGCCAGAATGCTTGTCCTAATTGGATTTCTTTATTTTGAATTTTGAATTGCTTAGGTGTATCTTAGTCATATTGTTGGTGTTTTAACTGATAGCACTTAAAAATAGTAATTATGCCTACAGTGCCCATAAACCAAATCCAAGTTGGTTGTAACCGCCGTCCGGTGAAGGGCGAGAAAGTTGATGAACTGAAAGAATCGATTAGAACTAATGGTTTATTAAATCCTATTACGATAGATCAAAAGTTAAATTTGATTGCTGGATTACATCGTCTAACAGCCTGTAAGTTATTGGGGTTAGAGGAAATTGAGTGCAATATCATTACTTATACAGATTCTGAGCAGGCCCGGTTGGCGGAAATTGATGAAAATTTGATCCGCAATGAGCTAGAACCTTTGGAGCGTTCAGAGCTTTGGTTGGAACGAGATCAAATTCTCGAACGCATGGGGCTGAGAGCGAAAGCGGGCGATAACCAACATACGCTTAAAGGTGGTGAAATGATTTCACCACCTCTGAAGAGAACTTTAGAGATGGCTACACAAGCAGGATACTCCAAGCGTACTTTTCAGCACGGTAAGCAAATTGCTAAAGGTATTCACCCGGAGGTTAAACAGCTGCTTAAAGGCACTCCTGTGGCTGATAGTCCTACGGCATTGTTGAGGATAGCTAGGGCTGGTAGTGATGAACGCGCTTTAGCAGAAACGGCACAAAAAGCTTTAGATTTAGCGATTTCTCAAGGAAACCAACAAGAAGCTGAACGGCAAGTGAAACTAGTTGCTGAGTTGCAGATGAAACAAAAACAATTGCAGCTATTAGCGTATAAAAGTGTCACAGCAGAGAAAGAAGCTAAGTTAATTTTAAAGAAGCATCAGCCTCCGACTAAGAAGTTGGCAGAAAAATCAGCGGCGTCTGGTGAATTAATAGTTAAACCGGGTGACGAGTGGATGCTGGGTCGGCATTTGGTGTATTGTGGCGATACGGCAGGTAAAGACTTTAGGCATTTATTACCTTCTAATGCGGCATTAGCGATCGCCATCCTATCATCAACTTGGGAGCATAATTATTTAGTCGATGAAGCACGAGTTGTGGCTGTGTTGCTGTTTGAGGGGAACATTTATAAATTTTACCAGCGTAATCAAATGCCTTTTCAATATGAATTGGTACTGGGCAATTTATATATAGGAATTTTTTCTCATCAAGTACTTTCTAAACCACAAACACCAATTAATGTTGAAGGAGTAGAAGGAATTGTCAACTATTTGCTCAATTTGTACACCACTCAGAATAATTTTGTGATTGCCCCGTTTATGGGACACGGTGAAACCCTCATTGCTTGCGAAAGAATGGGACGCATCTGTTTTACTGGTGATCAAAATTCTGACGTAGTCAGCCGTGGGATGATGCGGTGGCAGAGGTGGAGTGGCAAGGAGGCTTGGCGGGGGGGGTGAGGTACAGGGGGCAGGGGGGCAGGGGAAGCAAAGAAGAATTAATACTCTATTCCCAATTCCCAATTCCCAATTCTCCATTCCCCACTCCCTACTCCCCACTCCCCATTTATGATGTTTCTTTGAGAAAAAAACACTTATAGCTATTTAATTCATCTATGTATTAGTTGAATTGTGACTTTCTAGACAACATAGTTGTACTGCTATCTTCATCTAGAAAAAGTTTTGTCTAACTCGTAGAAAACAAAATTTTTCACATATCCTAGCAGATAAAAATTATACTTATGCACTTGATATTATTTACAATTCACTTCAACAAGTATTTAGTCTTTTTCTAAAAATAATTTAAAGTAATGATTTAGTTTCTATGAAGTATGTTATGGTTTTTATTAATTCAATGTTTCAAAGCGGTAAGGCAAACTAGTTATTTAATTGATATTTTTAAACTAAAAATCACTAAGCTGAACCGCTTTGCTAGCCGTTGATTTCTGATAATTTATTTATTGTCTCACATGGTACAAATTGGATTTAGAGCAATGTTTTTTCTGTAACAAACTTGTCAATTTTGATTAGTCAAATCCCATAAGATATATTATCCTGGACGTTGAAACTGGCTATGGCATTCATCAAGATACAGAACGTTGTCATTAATACCAGCTACGTTGCCGCAGTCCGGCTCGATGAGCGAACTGCCTCGGGAGACAAGAGCGTTTCTGTCCTTATAGCTACTCCTAAGTTTCCATTGCTCCAGTGGGATACAATTGCTCAAACTTTGTATCATTACGAATGGATTGAATTCACTGGTCAAGCTGCTAACGCACTCCAAGATTATTTTACCAGTTTTAACAACGTCATCGACTTGTTACCGCAATATCAAGAGTCGAATGTTGGATAACATTTTTACGCGATCGCTGTTTTCCCAAATTGCCTATAAGCAAACGCCAAAAGCGTCAATTAATTCTGGCTTTACGAGGGCAGTATGTATCGTGTGGTGTTGATTTGGAGAAAAGCATTTAGCCTTTGCAGATAGGATAGCTGGCTGCTTGGAAGAAGAGATATCTTCGTTGTTCGTAGGTGAAATAAACTACTGTATCTACACAATCCACAGTACTTAAAATTAGTCTATGCCCTATGTCTGCTTATTCAATTGATACTGCTTTGGCGGAGTTAGAAGCCCAGATTAACAATTGTGAAAAGGCTTTGATTAGGTTTATAGAGGAAAAAAAAATGAAGTCAGAAAAATCCATGTCAGTTAACAAAATTAATAGACAATTACAAAATAATCCTATAGCGATCGTGGGCATGGCTTCTCTATTGCCTCAAGCAAGAAATCTCCGAGAATACTGGCAAAATATAGTTAGTAAAATTGATTGTATTACTGATGTTCCCTCTACACATTGGAGCGTCAAAGATTACTACGATCCAAATCCTAGAAACCCTGAAGATAAAACCTATTGTAAAAGAGGTGGGTTTATTCCAGAGGTGGATTTTAACCCGATGGAGTTCGGGATTCCCCCAAGTATTTTGGAAGTAACTGATGTATCGCAACTGTTAAGTTTAGTAGTTGCAAAAGAAGCGATGGAAGATGCAGGTTACGGTGAAGCGTGTGAGTTTAATCGTGAAACTGTTGGGGTAGTTTTAGGTGTGGCAATGGCGAAACAGTTAGGAATGCCGTTGTCCGCCCGGTTAGAATATCCTGTGTGGGAAAAAGTTCTTAAAAGTAGTGGTTTGTCAGACGAAGATACACAGAAAATCGTCGAGAAAATCAAAAGCGCTTACATCAAATGGGATGAGAATGCTTTCCCCGGTATGTTGGCTAATGTTGTCGCTGGTAGAATTGCCAACCGCCTGAACTTTGGCGGCATGAACTGTGTTGTTGATGCGGCTTGTGCTAGTTCCTTCGGGGCTTTAAAGATGGCAATTAGCGAACTAGTTGAGCATCGCTCTGACATGATGCTGACTGGTGGTGTTGATACCGACAACACTATCATGGCTTACATTTCCTTCAGCAAAACACCAGCCGTCTCCCCCAGTGAGAATGTCAAACCTTTTGATGCGAAATCTGATGGGATGATGCTCGGTGAAGGTATTGCCATGCTCGTACTCAAGCGCCTAGAAGATGCTGAACGCGACAACGATAAAATCTATGCAGTCATCAAAGGCATTGGAACTTCTAGCGATGGACGCTATAAGAGCATTTATGCTCCCCGCAAAGAAGGACAAGTTTCTGCCTTACGTCGTGCTTATGATGATGCTGGTTTTTCTCCCGCTACCGTTGGTTTGATGGAAGCCCACGGTACAGGTACGATGGCTGGAGATCCGACAGAGTTCGGTTCTTTGAGAGACTTCTTTGGTGAGCAGGATAGCAAAAAACAGCATATCGCTTTGGGCAGTGTTAAATCCCAAATTGGACATACCAAAGCGGCGGCGGGTGCAGCCAGCTTGATTAAAACTGCTCTGGCATTACATCACAAGATTCTACCACCAACAATTAACATCACCGAGCCGAACCCCAAACTCAATATCAAAGATTCAGCGTTCTACTTAAATACTGAAACTAGACCCTGGATTCGGGCAACAGGGGAAGCACCAAGACGGGCGGGTGTCAGTTCTTTTGGCTTTGGCGGCACTAACTATCACGTTGTCTTGGAAGAACATGAAGGTGAACAGAATTGCGCCTACCGCTTACACAACTCTGTTAGTGAAGTGCTACTGTTTGCTCCCACTGCTGCACAATTATCAACAAAATCTGAAGAGATTTTAGGGAAGTTGCAATCAGAAGGGGGTGACAGATACTACGCGCAATTAGTTCAAGAGTGCAAATCACAAGAAATTCCTCTTTCAGCAGCTAGAGTTGGATTTGTGGCAGAGAATCTCCAAGAAGCCTGCAAGTTACTGCAAATTAGCATTGATTGGCTAAAGCACAAAGGCTCAGCAGCATCTTGGGAGCATCCCCAAGGAATTTACTATCGTTCCTCTGGTATGGAACTGGGTGGTAAGGTTGTGGCTTTGTTCTCTGGACAAGGTTCACAATACTTGGAGATGGGCCGGGAAGTAGTGATGAATTTCCCTGCCATGCGCCGTCTTTATGGACACATGGATAGCCTGTTACTCAAAGATAACTTGCGATCGCTCTCCGAGATCGTTTTTCCTGTCGCAGTCTTTGAGGAAGCGGAAAAAGCTGCCCAAATTGCTGCATTGCAACGCACAGAATACGCTCAACCTGCAATCGGGGTGTTTAGTGCTGGGTTATATTCTATACTGCAACAAGCCGGGTTCAAATCAGATTTTACAGCCGGACACAGCTTTGGTGAACTGACAGCTTTGTGGGCAGCAGGCGTGTTGAGTGAAGAAGATTACTTGTTTTTGGTGAAAGCTAGAGGTCAAGCAATGGCTGCACCAGAAGACCCCGACCATGATGCAGGAAGCATGTTGGCTGTCAAGGAAGACATCAGCAAGATTGAGCCAGTGCTGAAGCATTTTCCGCAAGTGACGATCGCTAATCAAAATTCTCCCACACAATTTGTTTTGGCAGGCCCCTCCGCAGAAATCACTAAGGTGCAGCAAACTTTGCAACAGCAAGGATACGCGGCGGTGTTGTTACCTGTATCCGCAGCCTTCCACACACCGTTAATTGCCTTTGCTCAGAAATCATTTGCGATTGCCACTAAATCTGTTAAGTTTAACAGTCCGCAAATCCCTGTATTTAGCAACGTTACCAGCAAACAGTATCCCAAAGAATCGTCAGCTATTCAAAAAGTTCTCGAAACCCACCTCTCAAACTCAGTGTTGTTTAAGCAAGAGATTGAGCAAATCTATGCAGCTGGTGGTTATTGCTTCGTGGAATTTGGCCCCAAACGGATTCTTACTAATTTGGTAAAAGATATTCTTGGCGATCGCCCTCATCTTACCGTATCTCTGAATCCCAGCACCCAAAAGAATAGCGATCGTTCTCTGAGGGAAGCAGTTGTGCAGTTGCGTGTGATTGGTATGACTTTAAAAAATCTCGATCCTTACCAACTGCCTCAAGTGCTACCTGCAATCGAGAAAAAGAAAGCGTTAACAGTGCGTTTAAATGGCATCAACTACGTATCTGAAAAAACCAAAAACGCCTTCACCCAAGCATTGCAAAACGGACATCAAGTAAAACTACCTGCTGTTTCTGTAAATTCAGTAAATGCTGAGTCCGAACATCTCCCCACTTCCAATGTTTCGGCTTGTTTCGACTCTGCTCAACAACCCACGCTCAGCAACCATCCCCAATTCCCAATTCCCCACTCCACCAACGGACATAAAAAAACAACCCTCGTCGCAGCTAGTGTTACTACCCAACTAGAACCACAGATGAATCCTGTAACCCTTTTAGATCAACCAGTTCAGGAATTGAAGATGCAACCTACATCAGAAAAACTTGTTAATTACCAACGACTTTTAGAAAGTTTAGAGTATCTTTTGACACAGTTTCAGCAAAATCAGGCTGAGAATTTACAAGTTCACGAAACTTATCTCAACCATCAGATGGAATATGCCAGAACATTTTTCCAACTGATGCAACAGCAGAATTCTTTGTTAGCTGGTGCGAAATCTTCTACTGAAGCTGCCAAACTCAAGCAAGTGATTATAGAAGGCTTAGAGCGTAGCATGATGCAGTTTCACAATCAACAAGGTGAAACTCTCCGCATCCATGAGCAGTATCTTCAAGAACAACTCGAACATACTAAAAGCTTTTTCCAACTCGTACAACAAGAGTACTCCCAGCTAATTTCTGGCGAGGGTGCAACTCAACCAACACAGATATTAACAAACGGAGTTAGCGATCGCCATCAGTTTATCCCTTTAACAACAGAAACAACTGTTACCGATGCACCAGTACCACCCACAGCCAAAATAGTCGAAACTCAATCCCTGCCTGTAACTGAGCCTGTAGCTAAAAATGGCTCAAGTATTCCCACCCCTCCAATAGTAGAAACTCGTACTGAAGTTGTAGTTAAAATTAGCTCTCCTCCAGTAAGTGAAACTCCTGAAGAAGATAATCACGTAGACGTGCCTGTCAACTTGAGCCAAGCATCGCTTGAGGTTCCTAAAGCAGAGGCAACCAGCGTCACAGTGTCAGTCCCTGCAATGACAATTACTGCACCCATACCGAATGCAACCGTTAACGTTGCTGACCTGGGTAAAAACTTGTTAGCCATCACCAGCGAAAAGACTGGCTACCCAGTAGAAATGCTGGAAATGGATATGGACATGGAGGCAGACTTGGGTATCGACTCCATCAAACGAGTAGAAATACTGGGAGCATTACAAGAATTATACCCCGACTTGCCCAAGCCAAACTTAGAAGAACTGTCAGAAAAACGTACCATTGGTCAAGTTGTTGAGTATTTAGAAGCCAACGCCGCCAGAAGCATCTCTGTAGAGATTGCCATCCACGAGACACAAAAAGCAGCCGACATCGTAATCCCGGTAATCACTGCACCTGAGCCAGTTGAAGCCGTCACAGATGAGTATGCAGACTTGGGTCAAAGCTTGTTAACCATCACCAGCGAAAAGACTGGCTACCCAGTAGAAATGCTTGAGTTGGGGATGGACATGGAAGCAGACTTAGGTATTGACTCAATCAAACGCGTAGAAATCTTGGGGACGATGCAAGAAATGTACCCCAACTTACCCAAACCCGATATAGAAGAATTGGGAGATTTACGCACCATCGGTCAAATCGTTGATTATCTCCAGAAGCTAGCTGGAGGTGAAAAAAAAAAGCCTGAGTATGAGTTTTACCAACGGCCACCGCAAATAATCGATAACACCCCGCGTCTACCCGTCCAACTCAAAAGCCTACCGCGACCAGATTATCTAGATTGCACTTTACCAGAGGGACACATCTGTTTAATCACCGACGATGGTTCTCTGACCACCTCAAAATTGGCTCATTCCCTGATTGCCCAAGATTGGAAAGTAGTAGTCATGAGTTTCCCGCAATCGTTAGTTTCTGAACAATCACCCTTACCTACAGGCGTAACGCGCGTCACCCTAGCCAACATGAGCGAAGAACATCTGCAACAACAACTGCAAGCGATCGCCACTCATTGCGGTACAATTGGGGGATTGATCCATCTACATCCAGTATTTACAGGTAGTTACCATC